>ENA-OPDD01000051-OPDD01000051.1-human-gut-metagenome-genome-assembly--contig:-NODE-51-length-73897-cov-7.149684_pt1 | contig 73897 bp, 53 predicted proteins | sample MGYA00241574_ERZ501499 | MGnify/ENA primary metagenome ERZ501499 (study PRJEB25962, sample SAMEA2042576) | human gut metagenome | biome: human gut; feature: human-associated habitat; material: faeces...
GAGAATACACTACAACTTGAACTTTTTTAATTCTTCTTATCCCGAACTCGCATATGAGATATAAAATTGCCTATTAACTTTGCATCATCACTCCGAAGACAGACATGCTACAGACACACTCAGTGAAACACCACCGTTTTATCGGATTGTTTACCGGACAATAATAAATTTATATATATGGTTTTTATACAGAATTCGTGTGTGAAATAATATGTTTTTTGATAATAAATAGATTTTTCCCATTTTTTATTTGCTTTGATTGATATATTTTGTTATTTTTGTAACGATTTACTTCATACTGGTTAACCTGTAGGCTATTCCTGATAAGAATTGTCAGGTTCGTATATATTAATAAATCAATAGATAACTAATAAGGACTGTATTTTCATGATTTTTGGTGTAGTTATAGGACTTCTTGTCATATTTGTTGTTCCAATATTCTTTGCTCCTAGTGCAACTCGCAAGGGAAAAAGGAAGCGAAGAAAACAATATACAAAGGAAGAACGTGCTGTAAAAATGGCATGTTTAATTATTGGTTGTGCTATAATAGTTACTTCTATCTTACGTTCATTTTTCTAAGATTTTAAATACATATTATGATGAATAGTCTTTGTGAATTCAAAAATCTTTTTAAGGGTCTTATTGTTATGTTTATAATTTTTTCTTTTGTGTCTTGTGATAGAAAAATGAATCCTATTAGAGCTCTAGAAGAAGTTAGCCATGATTTAGAGACGAACTCATCACATTACAACGAAGATGATTGGCAAGCCGTAGAACGTAGCCTGATAGATATTAGCAATGAACTTGACTTATATAGACAGGAATACACGGATGAAGAACTTGTTTATATTGGAAAGTTGAAAGGAAAATGTGCCGTATACATTGGCAAACATGAACTTAAAAATGCAATAGACGAAAGTGCAAGGAATGTCTTGGAATTATTTGGTGCCTTTAAAGGTGTAACCGAAACACTCTCTAATGAATTAATTGATAGTATTTGAAATAAATAAACAACAAAAATATGATTTGTAAGAAAACACTTATCTCATTATTTACTGTTATTACAGTAATGATCACAAACGGCCTTGTTTCTTGTAGAAATGGTCGTGAAATTTCCATGCAAAAGATGATAAAAGCATATTTTGACAAGGATATAGTCAAAAACCCAATTACTAATAATGTATCGGCATATTTTGATTTGTCTAATGGCATTATAGTTGCTTATAAAACAAATCCAAATGCAGCTGCTTTTTTAAATAATGTTGTTCAGCAGATTACAAGTGGTGATTCATGTGATGTGTTTAAAATGTCTGATGCGCAAATAACACCTTTAAAAGAACAGCAGACTCAACTATATAATACTATAATGGATGCAAGTTCCTATCAGATGGAAATGGCTCCTATTGAAAAGACTTTGGACAAGATTATAAAAGATAAAAAAAGTGCATTGTTGGTTACAGATTTTGAAGAATTTACACCTGATAAGAGAGTTCAGCATCAAGGATTTGAGACTCGATATTTTGTAAATTGGTTGAAAGCTGGAAATGATATCACCTTCTTCGTGTTTGATTATATTGAGGATAAACTTCCAAAACATTTATATTTTGTCGTATTTGACAATAAAGAGCACAAATTATTGTCTCGTGTCAAGGAGCTGAATAGCGGTGTAACAGGGTATCGCGAATATCATCTATCGCGTGATGCATTTAGCTGCGAAACAAAATATTTGAGTAACAGTAAAGGCGGAACATATCATGATGACGAAGGTAACGACTTGGTTACGGCAGTTTTAGAAGACGGCTCTGATGACGCATTCACAAAATTCGGGAATGGACAACGTGTGGAATTCTATCCTATCGGTGATAATTGGAGCAATGTACTTAAAAATGCAAAAGCGATGCAAGAACCTGGGGTTAGTCCCAAATTCACACATCTATTTCGTAACCTGTTCTTTGATTTCTCAAATACAGACTCTTACTCTATCAAAAGTTTGTATGTGCGTGTTACGGATGTTGAGAATGATTTTCAGAAATACTGCATGTATTACACTGCAATTACTGATAAGACAAAGGAGGGTGAGGGATACGATGAGAATAAAAATCTCTTAGACGAATATAATTATCCTGCACATCCAGGAAAAATTCGTGAAATTAATGATTTTCTTACAATTGATAAGAAATTATTTGATGAGACCTTTGCTAAGTCTAAAGGAAAGAGAGCAGAAATCGGCATACTATTTTCTCCTAATTTTAATGGAGAAATAGTTGGTGGTGAGTCGGACGACTTGTACCGCGTTGACGTATGTATTGATGAAGCTATACCTAATGTCGGTCCACAACTGGATGAACTTTTTTCATGGGGCGCAAATACGAGTCTTCGTGATGCCATAAACAATACACTTCATATCCTCAAACCAAAAGGAACTGTAATCTATTCTTATTTTATTCGTGCAAATTAATTATTAAAAAATAACAATTTAAAATATAAATATTATGAATGAGACAGTAATTTCAGCCTATTTAATAGGTGTTGTGGTCATGTTTGTTAGTCTGTTAATAGCTATGATATTAACAAATATGGTTGTAGAAAAAGGTGGAGGTAAACGAACTACAGGTCCACGTCGCTTTCGTTTTTGGCTTATGACCATACTTACTCCTATTGCTATATTAGCAATTTGCTATTTTGCTGTATATCAAGACATTAAAGTTCCATCACGTCAAACAGCATATTTGATGGCAATGGCTATATCTGCCGGATCTTTTTTTGTTTTGCAAATTATTTTGGGTATAGTTCTTTCGAAAACAGACATATTTAACCAACGTCTCCAAAGTTGGTTCTAATTGACATTAAAATTCTATTTATGGGTGATAATTTATTTATAATTGCCATTGGCGGAACGGGTATGCGTTGTCTTGAAAGTTTCATTCATCTGTGTGCTTTAGGCATGTTTGATGATAAAGAAATTAATATTCTAACTCTAGACACTGACCAGGCCAATGGAAATAAACAACGTGTAGAGAACCTAATCAATGTATACAATGAGGTACGTGATGCTTCAAATGCCTCAAAAGATACATTCTTTAGTGCAAAATTGGATTTAAAGCATTTTGTAACGCCTTATAATTCTAATGACGGTGATACATATAAAGCTTTACGTAGTAAAGGAATTGCCCCTGAATATAAAGACGACAATTCTGATCTTGCTGAACTTTTTTATAATCCGGAGAAAATTCAGACTTTTAATTTGGAAGAAGGTTATAGAGCCCAAACTCATCTTGGTTCTATGCTTATGTATATAGGAATTATTGATGCAGCGACTAAAGTTTCTAGAGATCCTAAAAAATATAGCCAGTATCTTGAATTGAACGCTTTTCTTGATAAAATGAGAACGGCTACAACAACATGTCGTGTTTTCGTTTTGGGTTCTGTTTTTGGCGGTACAGGTGCATCTTCCATTCCTATAATACCACGTGCCATATTAGAAGCTGCTAATATAATATTTTCAGTTGGCCTTGAGAAAAAAGTACTCTTTGGAAGTACTCTATTAACAAGTTATTTCAAATTTGGTACTGCTGACAAGGAAACAAAGTCTAGGCAGAAAGTTATAGCTGATGCCAGTTTCTTTGCTTTAAATTCACAAGCTGCCCTAAACTTCTACAACAATGACAAAACTGTATTAAATAATTATAAAAGATTTTATCAAATTGGTTGGCCTTTTGACCCGGAACAATATGGAAGGAATGACTTATCAATAGGTGGACCTACGCAAGAAAATGACAGCCATTTTATAGAATTACTTGCAGCTGCAGCTGCATATGATTTTTTTACAGTAGCTGAAGATGATTTGAATAGTACTGAATCTGTTAAATATTTGCATCGCATGGTTGAAACAGATTCATCAGGTAAAATTTCTAGAATTAAAGGTGAGGATATTTTTGACGATGAAAATACAGCAAAGAATTTTGTCCTTAAACTTGGTGGTATGATTACACTTTCTCATTTGATATTGGGATATGAAAATGGAGCGTGGGATGATAGCGATAAAGGTGGTCTTATGCTGTATTTACAAGAGTTTGCCCAAAATGATATTCCCGGATATAAGGAAATTAATACTAATCAAGCCAGAAATCTCAACATGTATCTTCGATATTTTGCATACGAAGGAAAGGCTAATGGTGATATAAAAGGAGGCTGGATTTACCAAATAAAAAATAGTTTGCGCTCTGTTTGCAATAATTGCATACTGAGCCAAGAAGCTTACCCAAAGACAAAAACAGAAGCTAAACGCGTAAATTTAGGCGGTTTGTTCACTGACGAAAGTTATAATTGGTATGAAAAGCCGACTGGTTTAAGACGTTTAAATTTCTTAAATCAAGAAAATTGTTTTTCTATACTTAAAACAAAGGTTGGTGAATTTGCTTCATCCAATCAATATCAAGGATTGAGTAAATTCCTAAAGAATTTTATGGATGCTGCTCTTGCTTTGGAGCGCAAATCATAATTAAATAATAATAGACTTTTCTTAAAACTTGACGTATATGGCAATAAAACCGTTAACAATACAAAGTTCGGTCGGACTTACAGGCGACCAGCATAAATGGCAAGACAGCCAAGCAAGAGGTGCAATGGCTAATGTCATCGACAATATAGAAGGGGTATCAATAGATACGTCTCAAGCAGATGCAGCCATTTCAGGAATACCCACACCATTTGCACGCGAACTAATGTTCAAACAAGCATTTAAAGTTTCCAAAAATAAAGTTGTAGAAGGTGGTCTTAATGAATATTTCCTTAAAATGCGTGGTGAGTGGCGTGGAGTTGTGGCTGCGCTGGCATTAGGCTATCAACGATTTTCGAAAGTAAAGCAAGTTTATCTCGAATATTCATCCAACAATCAGGGAGACAACCAAAATCTATATGAGCCTAAAGGTGCTTTTGGTAAGATGTTATTTGAGAGAAAAGATGAATGGTGTGATAAAAACGCTGGTGACAATAGACCGTTTATTTGCTTAATCAAATTTGATGGGAAATTAGTTGGTGGTACGTCTCCAGAAACCTTATTCTTCACTAACACAACATATAAGTTGGAATCTAAGGAGAATGAGCCTTATATAAAGGATGGTAAATTTGCTGAGCCGGACTTGGACAGACTGGACACAGCAGAACTGCAAACTCTATATGCCTACGTGTTACATTTGGAAACTAAGACTTCTGATGCAAATAATCAGTTGACTTCAACAGCTTCTTTTGCGCATCAAGATCTTGAAAAATGGCGCAATAATATTGCAGAGGAGATTAGCAGAAGAAATGAAAAACCTGACGAGAATAAAATACCACCGATAGCCATCTTCAGTACGGAATCTAAGGATATCCACCCATTCTGTGATGTTATTGATTTCAAAGAACCGCTATATGGTCTTTATGGATGGATATACAAAGAAAATGAGAGACCAGAAAACGCGATTTTATTTGATTCTACTAAACTTCTTTTACCAGAAGAAGCTCAAATAGCCAGAATAATTCTTACTGATGATGATAGAGAACATATCAATCAAATACCTATTCATTTTTTAAAGGCTAAAGTAAAAGATGATGATGGTTATGAATTTTTTGCTTTACCATTGACTGGTCTAGGCTTGAAGATTTATAGTGGTGGAACATTAGAGAATCTTCTTGATGAGAAGGCGACAAATGGAAGTACACTGACTGCTGAATATTTTAAAGAAGAAAAAAAACTGGTAGTATATTTGACACTTAAACTTAAAAGAGGTGGAGGTAACCTCCCTATAATAAAGAGAGAATACAAAATTCATGGCAAAATTCAGACAAAAGATTTACTTGTTTGGCCTAATTTTATATCATACAAGTGGAGAAGATATTTTTTCTATTCAGAAATGCCGGTTAATAATAATAACGGGTATAAAGCAATGCCGTTTGTTTGTACTCCGGATGAAAAGTTACTTTTGGATGAGAAAAATAATTATGAGCCCATTGACATGTTAAATTGCAATGATAGACACACATACAAGTACGATAATAATGAATTTACAGCTTCTTTAAAACGACTAATAGCACCAAGCAAAGCGGCAGACCAAAATTATTCATATGAAATTTATGAGAGTAATATACCTTTTAAAGGTGTTTTGCTAAGAACGGTTGATGACATTCCTGCAGGCTGCTTAATTATTAAATATACGACCTCCAGTGATGTCGCCAATAACTTACCCAAGAATTTTAACTTTGAACAATTGGATGAAACTACAGTTGGCTTTGATTTTGGAAGTACGAACACATCAATTGCATATTTAGATTCCAATGGAGAGGCAAAAGGTTTAGAGTTCAAAAATAGAGTTATAGATCTTTTTAAAACTCCATCCTCAAAGGATGAAGATAAAATGATTGCGTGCGAGGAAAGATTATTCTTCTTCCAACAAACACCCAAAATGAGCAATAGCATAAAAAGTATCCTTACACTTCATGCAACAGGATTGATTGAAAATGACTTTGATAAAGAAAAGGAAGTAACCGGTGGATTTCCGTCTTTTAGCAAGAATTTACCCATCAAAACAGTTACTCAGGACTATATTGAGTTGTTGCCGCCAGGAAACAATGATAATGATATTGTGCGTGTTGTACACAATATGAAGTGGAGAAGGACTGGACAAAATGATCATTACAAAAAAGCATTTGTGAAGTCTTTGATGCTTCATGTTTACGCAGAACTTTTTGCTATTGAAAAATATCCAACACTTGTAAAATGGAGTTATCCATCAGCTATGGGTAGTTCGTGGATTGACAATCTTTATTATATTTGGTCCACTCTAGAGAATGATGATTTTACTCCATTGTTAAATCCCGAAAAAAAACTAAGAGTTGCAAGACCACCTTTAATTCAACTTAATAATGCACAATCTCCAAACATATCAACTCCTAATTACACATCATCATCTGATGACTTGAGTGATCTTATGCCTGGTGTACATACTAATTCTTCAAAAGAAGAAAATAAATCTGTAAAAAAAGAGAACACGGATTTGGAAGTTGAGGATAAGGATGTATTTGCAATCGAAGATGATTCAGCTGAGCACGAGTTAAACTTGGAGAGCATTACTGACAATCAAAATGTTACTGCATTAACAGAAGCCTATGCCGTTGCAAATTATTTATCTCGCAATACGAATCTAACAGGTAAAGAAGATCTTGCAATATGTTTCGATATTGGCGGAAGCACAACTGACGTATCAGTACTATGGGGTACAACTAATGGTATGAATGAAGTGGCTATTGTTAAACAAAATTCAATTAGATTTGCAGCTCAATTGGTATCAGACACTGTCAGGTATTACCAAAATAATTTTTATAAAGTTCTTAGGAAAACGTGTGAAGAAGAGCATATTCAATTACAAGGATTGAATGATCGATATAATAAAGATACTGCAGTATATTTCTTTAATCAAATTGTAGATAGACTTGAGCCAAACCAGCTGCGTACTTTTTACATAAAATTAAACAAAGAGTGCCCAATGGTTTTTTACGCAAATATGTTTGTAACTTGCCTTATTATGTATTATGCAGGAATTCTGTTACATAAGGTTGCTAATTTTATAATTAGTAGTAAAGAATATCACCGAGAGAATGGCCAGCCGAAGTTTAACGTCACTATAAGCTTTGCCGGTAAAGGAGCCAGACTTATGGATTGGCTCGGTTCTGTCAAGGGTGTTAATGCCGCAAAAATGGTTTACAATGTTATGTTTGCAAATGGTGTGGGTGAAAAATTTAACGATTTATTTAATTTGCCGAATATACTGATTCCTGATACGCCATCAAATGATGTTAAATATGAAGTATCCAAAGGATTGGTATACAAAGATTTTCGCCCAAAACATCCTGCAATCGGTGAAGATCTTGAGATTCTAGGAGAATCGGGTTTTTATTGTTCAGACAAAAACGGAAAACCATGCGATTTACCACCAGAGAAGAGCCTCACAGCTGAAATGATGAAACAAATAGGATCGGAAAAATTCAGACCATATAATGAAATAGGAGCAGGTCCTGTATTTAGTAAATTTGTGGGGTTACTCAATAAAATATTGAGTATAAACTTTCAAAGTGATTTGGGCAATGTAAACGAATATCTTAAGGAAGTAAGCGTAGTTAATTATATAAATAACAAGGATGAATTGTTCCAACAAGCACGAAATAACGAAGCCGGATTCGATTATGTTGCTCCTATTCTGATATTGGAAGGACTTAATTTTTATGACATAGTGTTTAAAAGAAGGTAAAAAAGTAAGTATTGACAACATTTCACATTGAACGTAGTGTGAAATGTTGTTAATCTAAAATAATTCATGCATGAACAGAATTAACAACATAATATTCGTTTTGGGAGACTTTCTTGAGGCTGTGTATTGGTATAAAGATGGAGATTCATCATTCTCAACTTTAAGATATGCAGGCTCAAACAAGTTTATGTCATCTGCTGGTGAAACCTTGGTGAGTATTATTAATACAGAATTGAAAACACATGGTCTAGGAGATAAGGATAGTATAAGAATAGTTCTGGCTTACCGTCCATATACAGATTACATCTTTACTATTAATGAATATTTAAATAATAAAGGGTATAACACAAAATTAATAGAAATTACGGCCCTGCTGACCAAAAGTATTAGTTATAATACACCAACCATTGTTGCTTGTAGTAATGGAAAGAACCTATTCTTTTCATGTGACAACTTTAGTGCAGATTCAAAATTATTATCTATTGAAGGTGAAGGAGAAAATCCTAAATTATTAAATGCAGCTGAAATTGCTTGGGGATTTATTTGTAAAAATTATCCTTTTATAGAAAAATCCTCTGTGTTTGATCAAATAATCAGCGGTGTAAGACCTTTGGTTGACGGACTGGAAAATGATATTTACGTGTCTGTAAATTATGAAGGAAAATCCTATAGTTGTAATATAGGGGATGAGGATATTCCTAACGTGGCAAATTCGTCTTCTTCAAAAATATTTGAATCTTTGACAAAATGGCTAAAAGATAATAATAGTGATGATTTTAAAAGCATATCTCTTTTATTGTCAAATGGGCTTGCAGGTGATCCGTATTTTAAAGGAATATTTGATCAATTCAACTTTAAAAGCATAATATCTATTTCAAAAGAGCAAGAAAAATCATTCATTGAAAATGCTTTGGGAAATAGTTCGGCTCCATGGTTTCCTGACAATTATGTTTCATGTATCCCCTCAGAGGTAGATGTTGTTATTAATGTAATAATGCCCCAAGATGCGGAATATCTTCGGTTAATGCAGGGGGAAAGCATTCTAAAAAGTTTCAATAAATCTAATTCTGATGTAGAAAATAAGATTTCTTATATAGTATCAGAACTAGAGCCCGATAATGATTATGAGTTCACGCTTGAGGCTGTAAAATTAAACGAAAAAAATGAAGAACAGGTAACTAAATTACCTATTAAGGTTCATACCTTAAATTTAAGTTCGTGTATTGAAGGTATTAATATTATAGGTAATGATAGTAGCTATAGCTATGCAGAAATTTCATGGAAGAAACCAAATATTGGTGAAGTAAAATTATATCTTAGTAAAGTTCCATTTGATAATCAAAATAAAAATATAGACCTTGAAAGTTTGTCTACTTTTAAGGAACTTAACCCCATAGACAATCATTTACGCATACAAAAAGAATTCTGCGGTGAGCGGTTTATATTGCCTGTTAGAATTTATGGTTCTTCGGCAAGAACCGGTTCACAAATTCCTATAAATGGATCTGCTTGTCCTCAAGGTGTAAGACTTGAAGTTGTTGATATGACTTACAGGATTTGTTGGGAATGGGGAAATTTAGATGCTGTTCGCATAAAGTGGGAAACAAATATTGGAGGGTATGAAAAAAGTGTTGATTTAACTCCGATTGATACACCTGATGCTACATATAAGATAACTAAATTACCTCCAGGATCTAATGAACTTAAAGTAAGCATATGTGCCTTGTCAAGGACTTCTAATGGTGGTGAGATACAAAGTTCATACATCTCAGAAAGAATTAATTTAAGACTTATAAAAGTTGAATTTGTAAGCGTAAATAGAAAAAAACGTGGATTTCTAGGACTTTGCAGAAGTGACGAATATGAAGTTAGCATCAGGTGCGTAAATGGAATACCGGAAAGTGATTTAATTATCATAGTGGACGAGAATCAGATTCCTATGAAGAATGTAGACAATTATCCTGCAGTGTTGACATTTGCAAAAGCAAACCTTCATGTAGGGCAATTGATTAAAAAGGTTATGACTTATAAGAAGGCAGATCAGAAATCTACTTTAAATTTAAGACTTATTGTTGCGGATCGTAATAAACGTTCATCTGTTAGTATCAACCCAGAGACTCTAAAAATCAATTAAATAACACTTAGATAATAAATAATCATGGCTAAATTACGAATTTGTCCCTACTGCTTTGAAGAATTCAATGCTAGCGAAATTATGTTTCGTTGTGGAAATACTAAATGTAAAAATGAAAATGATCCTGTATTAGCAAAATTTTGGGGTGATATGCGTAGAGCTTTACCATCTTTTCCAGGAAAGAAAACAGGATTGTTCGGAACAGGCATCCCAGAGTCTGGTATTTGTCCAGAATGCGGCCAATCTTCTTCGAATATGATCTGTCCTCATTGTCATAATAGGATTCCAAAGGAAATGGTTGAAAACAAAGGTTATATCATCAGTATTATAGGAGCACGTAGTAGCGGTAAGACCAACTATATAACAGTTTTGATTGATCAATTAAGCAAGCAACTTAGTAAATTAGGTGGTTTGGCGATTATGGCCTCTGCAGTTGCAGACGAGCCTAAATACCGCACTTCTGTTCGCTACTACGAGGATTTTTATAATATTTTGTACCGTAAGAAGACATGCCCAGCTCAGACCCCAACAGGAGATAAAAAGAATAGGGTTCCACTAATTTACCGACTTACATCTGCTAATAAAAAAGCTCCAACTGTTCATCTTGTATTTTATGATACTGCTGGTGAGAATTTTAATGACCCACAGAATATTAAGGATAATGTAAAGTTTATAAATAAGAGTGATGCATTTATTTTCTTATTGGACACTTTTCAAATTCGTTATGTAAAAGACAAACTTGGATTGCCTGACGAACAAGGTGATCTTAAGTATGATGCCATTTTAGAGAATATAGTGAGCCATTTTATTGAAGGTGATAAATCTGAAAAGAAAGCTCATTTTGCTAAACCTATGGCGCTTACTTTCAGTAAAATTGATGCAATTATTTCACAGCCAGAATTATTTGAAGATACAGCAATACCAGGTATGTCAATGCAACAAAATAGTCCTTTCCTCGATGGGCATGGCTTGAGTTTAAAAGATATAGACAGTGTCAGCGATGGAATTGCTCAAGCTCTTAATTTGTGGGGAGAAAGTGATTTTAAGCAGAATATTGCTAATAACTATAAAAATTATAAATTTTTCGGAATTTCTGCGCTTGGTCAGAAACCAAATGCAGATAATGTGATTGAAAGAATTTCTCCATATAGAGTTTTGGATCCCATTATTTGGATTCTTCATGAATTGAAGTATCCGATGTTGATTCGTGAGTAGACATCTTCTTTGTGTTACTAAATTGATATTACTATGCAAAAACAACTATTTGAAAGACTGATAATATGCTCTAATGAGAAGTCTATTATCACTAATAATGCAGGATTTGGCGTAAGGACAGTAAGTTCTGGATTGTCTTATGAATTGGCACTTAAAATATTTAACGAAGTTAAGACTATTTATGATGTTCCAGTATCTCGTAGAGTTACATCACGTCAATTACGTGAAGATCCTTCTATAGTTTGCAAATATCCAAGGACTTATCGTCAGGGAACGTATGTTTCTGATGGCAAAAAATATTTTATTGCAAGTTGTTCCACATACGTAGGTGTTGATTATGGATATTTTTGCAATAAAGAAAATGCGAGTCGTGCTGGTACAAATTATGTTTCAGATGTTCTTATCAGTGAACGACCCATTACATCTACAGTATGGGCTTTAGCTGCTAAGAAACAATTGTTTATTCCTAAAGATAATACTGCATTGCCCAGCAATTTAGAACTAAAAAAATTGCTTACAGGCGAACCAAAGACTATACCTCCTTATGAAGTTAATTTGCCTCACTATGATAATATCGCAAATTTACTTAATGATACACAGAAAATAATATTCTGTGATTTATTAATTGCAATCTTACAGACTAAAATAAATAGAGATTGCCAAAAAGAAGATTCTCTTTGTCGCTTAATGATATTGGCTCCAGATATTAAAACAGATGATATTCTCCTTGCATTAGCATTAATACCTAATGAAATCGTTTCAGAAATCTCTTTTGAAACGAACTACCTTAATGGCCATGGTATGCCAGAAAACTGCAATTTAGTAATTATTAATGAGTATAATACAGAGGAAACTTACTCAGAATCGTACGTATTATTAGATTTAAATAAATCTACTCCAAAACTTCAAAATGTATCTAACAATGTAATATTTGAAGAAATCAAGTCTCTCGTTAAAAAAGAAGATTTCGCTAATGCTTCAGCATTAGCCAGTTATATTTATGCGATGACCATTCAGCCTAATACAGATTATGAAACTCTTCGCAGGGCCTTTTTATTGATTGAAACAAATCTTCCATTCGACTATAAAATCATAGATGTATCTTTTCTCAAAACTATGAGTAAAGCAAATCTTTCTAGTGAATGCCAAAAAAAATTGGAATATGTAGTTTCTAAAAAGTTTAATGATGAAATTCAAAACAACAATCAATTGGAAACCGTATTAGCATGGATTAACAATGTGTGGTCTAGTTTTAAATCATTCTTTACGATAACGGAACAAAACAGGCATAAACTTACAGACTTGTGGCTAGGAGGGAAATTAGTAGACCATGTAGCAAAATATGGTGAAGCTTTCATAGCAAACTGCTTGCAAACTACGTTTAGCAGCGAAAGGATGCTTAATGCCCTTAGACTCAGTGACAATGTCTTTACGTGGAAATATTTTCTTAATTTAACTTATGGACGCTCACTATCAGAATATTTCTTCTCAGTTATTAGTGCTATACTGAATTCTAAACTTACTGTTCAAAAAAGACAACAACTCATTGGTGAAATGTTTCCAATTGGAGCTTCAACAAGTAAAAATTATAAGGATCTTTTCAAAACTGTTCCAGACATTATCACCGAATTTGAGGACTTATTTACAAAAGTGTGCCTGTCAGATAAGGAAACAATGATATACTTTGCAAAGAACTCTACATCTATTGACGTCATAGACAGAGTATTGGATAAGTATATTTTAGGAAACTCTTTACATGTAAATCCTTCAAATCTTTCAATTTGTATCAAAAGGCTTCAAGAAATCCACTCCTATCTAGGCAAAGAGCACTTGGCTATTCAGAAACTAGAGGCACCAAATAAGATACGTAGCGTTATATTCTCAGCTCCTGAAAAAGTAAAATCTGCTGATATACTTGCACTTGAAAATCTGCCTTGTTTTAAGGCCGACAAAGAAGATTTTATTGTCATTCGAACAATTATAGACTGTAATTTAATACCTAATGATTGGAGAACTGTAACAACTGAAAATCTTGAATTAGCAATAAAATTGAATAAGGATGCAGCATTCATAGATTCGATGTATTCACTATGGTTGAATAATGATGATAAGAAAGACCCAGCGATGTTTGTGAAAGATGCAAATATAAAAGGATATGAGCGTCAATCAAAAATATTACTTATTACATGGTCTCATAGATTTAATCAATGTGATATCATTAAGTCCTATATAAACACGCTAATAACAATATTTAAATGGGGGGATTCATATAAAGTTAAATTTATCAAACAATGTGATGATATGGAACTCTCAAAATTGATAACAATGAGACTATCATTGTGGCGTAAATTATTATTGAAGCTTTTCAGTTCAAAAAGACATAAGGAATGAATAAAACTTTTTAGCTTCAAAATTATAATTTATGATTAATATGAATAAGATTTCAATAGATATTGTACTTGGTATATTGGCATTTATATTAATTACCATACAATCGTGCAATATAAAACCAACAAACGCAAGGTATACTCCATACAACTTAGCTAACAATCAACTTCAGGGACACCCCAAAAGTATAGAGGAATTATATTATAGTGATCTTGATACCATTGGCGTTTCTCCACAAAGTCGTATTTTATATAGCTATAATAATAAAGGACATCTACTCTGCTCTATAAAGATAGAGGGGAAAGATACAACTATTCTTTCTAAGATAAACTATGTTGATGACGACATAATCAATAATCAAAGTAGTGAAAATTTCAAGGGATATAGCAATAGGTATACAGAAAAAGGTGATCTTGAATATGAAAAATTTCTTTTAGACACTCTAGGAGAAACGGGGTATCAGCATGAATATACGTATAACTCATATGGTTTTGTAGTCACAAAAGTTAGTACCGAATTCGGTAAAGAATCATATAAAAAAGAATATAATTATAATGATTCAATCTTACTATCTTCTACCTTAACTGCACCAAACGGAAGCTATTCTACTAATGAATGTGACTCATTTGGTAATGTTATATTACGAAAAGAATATAATAAACGAAATCGTTTAATTTGTCAAGAAAAAATTTATTATATTTATGACTCTATTGGCAACTGGATATCAAAAGAGGTATACACGAAGACTAATAGGCAAAGAAATTTTAAACTAAAACAATATGTCACTCGTTATTACACATATTTATCGCCTGAAGAGGCTGCTCATGCTGCGGCCAATGCCAAAATGGTGGTAACGGATGGTAAAGGCAGAACACATTTAAGTTGGTTATTCTATGTTTGCATGGCTTTTTGGGGTATTCTATTTATAACTTTTATTTTCTTTGCCAAAAATGCTAATGTCTTTGACAATTTCTGGGGGAAAACATTGGATAATGGTATGAAAAGAATGTGGATGTATAATTCCCGTCCTTATACTCGTATCGTTTGGTTGGTTGTCATAGTAGCATTGTCATTCGTTGCTTCCGTGCTGCTTGTTATGACTTTAGGATTGACGGGATGGTGTTTAGCAATTATTGGTAAATACCTTCTTATAGCCTTAATATGGATAGGTTATGCTGGTGCGATTGTTGGATTTTTGTGTATCTTTGCCAAAAAGTGGAAATGGGCGATTTCCTTAATTATTTGTGGTTCCGTAGTTGTTGGTGCAGAGAAAACCATTAGGTCATGGTCTTACATCACAGGGGTCTGGGGGAATATATTCCTTGAAAAAATGAATATTTATGAATGGGCGATACAGATGTTCAATGATTATGGATATTATCTTTTATCAATAATAATTATCTCTGTTTCTCTATTTTTGTCAATAGCTCTACTTCTTATAATAATAAGTTTAATATTAAGAGGATACGAGAGTCTTGTAATGCATAGATATAATCTTAAACATGAATGCCCTTACTGCGGTAATAATAAAAATTTTGATTATTTAGTAAAAAAGCGTAAAGGTGTTATGAGTTTTAAAGATAGAACTCACCCAGTACCACTTCATCCAGGCCTTTACGGTATCTTTCATCAGAGAAATCCTAAGACAGGTGATAAACTGCCAACAATGATTCTTAATGGAAAAGGAGAACTCTCACGTCGTTGTCCACATTGTGGTAAGGAAATTAATAGTAAGAACCAAATTATTACTGGTACATCTGTGCATATAGGAATTGCTGGAGTACGTTCTTCGGGAAAATCATACCTCCTTTATAGTGGATTGAAATATATGAAAGACAAGTACCCTTTTGGATTTAATCAGATTGATATTGATCAGAACGATATTGATGATATGTATGCTCGTATAAAGGAGCATGATGGTATCCAAACCGCAGTAAAAGATTTGTATAAGGCTATACAAGTTATGTTTGACGTTGATGATCGTCCATATCCATATCATCTATATTTTTATGATGTTGCAGGTGAAAAATACGATACCAACAGCAGTAGCAGCAATACTGCAATGGATACTTATAGTAATATAAAAACAATCATATTTGTTATAGATCCAACTTCTCTAGATACAGCCCAACTATCAGCCTCCCAAGAATTTAAAATTTGGCAGAAAAAACTAAATAAAGATGGAGAACTTTATAATGTTGAAGCCTCTTTTATGTTACTATATGATATACTTCAAAGCAACGGACGAGAAAAAAAAGGAAAAATAAAAGATATACATTTGATGTTTGTTTGTACGAAAGCAGACTTGTGTTATCTAGAGGCTGTCGGAATAAATAACAAAACAGATGGTAATATGATTAAATCTTTTATAACAGAACACCTTGGACTCAAAAATATGGTTATTCAAGCTGAAGGTATGTTTGATAGTATATCCTATCATGCTGTTAGTGCATTTGATAAAACCAATCTTGGTGTCATATTTAGAGAAGCTTTGAAAAAAGCAGGGGCTGATTTAAAATAACGTGAGTTCGACGAATTGTAAATGCGTGTAAATTTGGTGATTAGCGAAAATTGTTGTAACTTTATAGTGCTGAATTACAAAGTATTACAAACAATAATCGCTATGATCACCGAAAGCAAAATTATAGAATTATTTTGTATGGCAGACGACTTCTGCAAATTTTTTGATGCTATGACGGCAAAATATACGTTTAAACCAACCGCAAAGCGCAAATTATAGCACAAGTGAAACATTCAAGGCATGGGGCCTTTGATAATTTTATCGTTAACCTCTTGAGTGCAATTGCGGCATATTGCTTTTTTTCCTAAGAAGCCATGTATCAATGTTACAAGAACTATTGACACACAGATTGCATTATTCTAAATTCGTCGAACTCACGTTATTTTACAAAGATATGAAGAATTTATTTATCATAAGCAGTAAAAAAGGGCCGATCCTTGCGTGTCAGCCCCGAAGTTTGTAATTTAGGAGTGACCAAACCACTAAATATACAAACTATGCACTTCACGAAAGTACAAATTTCTGAGCTCATGCGCAAGCATGCAGAGAAAGAAAATGGTCTACACGACCTGATGGAAATCATGCTTGAAAGCATGATGGTAGCAGAACGTAGTGAGTTTCTGCATGAAAATCCTCAAAATAAGGGCAATGGCTATCGTTTTGGACATGCCTATGGCCAAGGAAGAAAATTGGAATTCCGTATTCCCCGCGACCGTTATGGCAACTTTCATCCCCGGATACTTGCCATTCTTCGCAATCAGGAAGAGGAATGTGACCGGTTGGGCGGAGTCTTATATACCAAAGGACTTACGCAGGAACAGGTCGGAGATGTCTTTGAGCAGATTTACGGGCAGCACTATTCCATGTCCAGCATCAGCCGGATGGCCGATAGCGTTCGTACCCAGGTAAACGCCTGGCTGGAGCGCAGTCTTGAGAGTTACTACCCGGTCATGTTCGTAGACTGTGTGCATATTAAGCTTCACCGTAAACGTTCGGTATGCAGTGAAGCGTTCTATGTCGCATTGGCCGTTACAGAGGAAGGCCGCCGTGATGTGCTGGGTATATTCAATATTCCTACAGAGAGCGCAACAGGATGGAGTGACATCTTTGACACTTTAAAAGAAAGGGGCGTCCAAAAGATTGGGCTCATGGTAGCAGACGGTATTAAGGGTCTTGATGTCGTTGTGGGAGAGAAATTCCCCGGTACTCCGCTTCAGAGATGCGTAACCCATCTCAAACGCAATATGTTTGCCAAGGTCAGTCATGGAGACAAGGGTGCTTTGGCTTCTGACCTGCGTGATATATTCCGTACCGGACAGCGCGATTACACCATTGAGATGGCATGGAAGAAATGGCAGGATATGTGTGAGAGGTGGGGTAAAGACTACCGGGCATTCAAACTCATGCGTAACAACGCCGACTACAAGGCATACATGACTTACTTGAACTATGCTCCGGAGATTCAGTCCATGATATATACCACTAATTGGATCGAGCGCCTCAACCGGGACTTCAGGAGAGTGACAAGAATGTGTACAGCCATGCCTAACGAAGAATCAGTACTGACGCTCATGGGTAGTGTCGCCATGGAACACAAGGCTTTTGACCGGCTGCTACCCAACATAACCTGCGACAAGACTTTGTTTCCGGACTAATGGAATAGTTTTTTTAGCAGAAAAGCCTGCCTGAAAGCAAAAAAGGAGTCGCCACCATGACGACTCCAGGATAGTTCTTGCTATCAGTATAGGCGTAGACAAGTTGCTGACGGGTTGCTCCTCAGCAGAACCCGTCCCTCGTCCAACTACAACATAAAATTCACTTTTTTAATATGAAATACAAAATTGTCTATTAACTTTGTATCATCACTTCTAAGGCAAACTTGCCTCAGACACACTCATTTTTGCAGATTCATCAAAGACTTTTATAGATTAAATTACTGAATACCAGGAGATAATAATGCTTTTAATGGACGGCTATTTGGAATTTAGATAAATTTCTTTTATTGATTAATTCACTTACAAATATAATAATGAAGCCTTATCTTAATCATTTATATTTAGACTTTTATTCATATCTCATTGACTTTGCAGGATGTACACGTGAAACAAAAAAGCTTGGTGCTATAAGCACAAAAACACTTATAAGTAAAGTGGCAACATTAAGTAATATAATTAAAGGTAAATTAATTTCAACTGGTACGGTCTTAACATAATAAGTTGAAGGATCTAGAGAAACAATACCTGTCAGTTTTTGTAATAAAACTAGTCCAAAACCAATAATATTTCCAATAATCATACCTTTCCCTATAATAAAAATAGCAAACCATAAAAAAGTTTTACGGATTATCGTATTCTTTGCACCAAGAGCTTTTAAAATACCTATCATACTTGTACGTTCAAGAATTATTATGAGTAATCCTGAAATCATTGTAAATCCAGCAACACATAGCATAAGTGCCAGTATTATCCAAACATTTAAATCTAAAAGATCAAGCCATGAAAAAATTTGTGGATTCGCCTCTTGAATTGTTTCTGAAGAATAGGCTTCTCCATAAGTATCAGTAGTTCTATTTACTTTAGAAATAAGAATATTTTCGACATTATTAATCTTATTGAAATCATTCACAATAAGTTCTGCACCTGTAACTTGTCCTGTGTCCCATCCATTAAGACGGGATGCAGTATAAAGATCGGTAAAACAGATTGTTTTATCATATTGTGTAAGGTTTGTTTGATAAACTCCTGATACAGTAAATCGTCTCATTCTGACATCATCATTATCAATAAAATATGCAAACACCTTATCACCAGTATTTATCTTGAGCACATCCGCCATAATCTTAGATATAACAATCTTATTATGGCTTTTATTGTCACTAAATGCAGGAATAGTACCACTTATCATATTATTGTGGATAAAAGCAGTATCGTATTCTGAAGCAATGCCCTTAAAAGCTATTCCCAGAAAATCACTGTCTGTCTTCAATATGCCTTGTTTAATTGCATAACGTTGTACGTGCTTAACTCCATTAATGGATTTCAATACATTCATCATACTATCAGGCATAGCAATAGGCTTCTGTTCATAGCCATGTAGCGTCATAAAGTTCGCAACAGTAATATGGGAACCAAAGCCTATAACTTTATCACGTATAGTATGCTTAAAACCTAAAACAATACATACAGAAATTATCATTACGGCTAACCCTACGGCAACACCTGCTGTTGCGATATGGATTGCCGGCTTACTAACTTTTTGCTGAGCGTTATTGTCTGAATAAATACGCTTTGCTATATATAATGGTAAATTCATTCTTCATCAACCCTCCCCGGATAAGTTTCAAGCGCTTTTCGTAATATAAAAAGCGCACGTATTAAATCTTCTTTTTTTAACACATATGCTATACGTACTTGATTATATCCGGCTCCAGGTGTTGTATAAAATCCTGACGCTGGAGCCATCATGACAGTTTCACCTTCATAATTAAATGTTTCCAAACACCAACGGCAAAACTTTTCACTATCATCTACAGGTAGTTTTGCAACAGTATAGAAAGCCCCCATAGGTATAGGTGAATAAACACCTGGTATACGATTAAGGCCATCAATAAGACATTTACGACGTTCCACATATTCGTCATATACGCTACGTGAATATTCTTCTGGCACATCAAGAGATGCTTCTGCTGCTATTTGTCCGATTAATGGCGGTGACAAACGGGCTTGACAAAATTTCATCACGGCTTGACGTACATCCAAGTTTTTTGTTATCAAGGCTCCAATACGTATTCCACACTCGCTATATCTTTTACTAACAGAGTCAATAAGAACTACATTTTGCTCAATACCTTCAAGATGACATGCACTGATATAAGGCGAACCTGTATATATATATTCACGATAAACTTCATCAGAAAAAAGATACAAGTCATACTTATTAACCAAATCTCTAATCTGGTTCATTTCACGTCTTGTATACAAATATCCTGTAGGATTATTGGGGTTACAAATAAGTATTGCACGTGTACGATCATTTATCAACTCTTCAAATTTCTCAACTTTTGGTAAAGAAAATCCTTCATCTATAGTTGTTGCAATAGTCCTTATTTTTGCTCCAGCAGAAATAGCAAAAGCCATATAATTAGCATATGCAGGTTCAGGAACAATTATCTCATCTCCTGGATTTAGACACGACATGAAAGCAAAAAGAACCGCTTCACTTCCCCCACAAGTTATTATAATATCATCAGGACTTACATTAATGTTGTACTTTTTATAATAATTCACAAGCTTCTTTCTGTATCCAAGATATCCTTGTGATGGTGAATATTCAAGAATTTCTCTATCAATATTACGTATAGCGTCAATAGCAACTTTGGGTGTAGGCAGATCAGGCTGTCCTATATTAAGATGATATACTTTTATTCCGCGATTTTTAGCAGCTGTCGCTAACGGAGCTAATTTTCTTATTGGCGACTCCGGCATTTCTAATCCACGTACTGATATTTGAGGCATAATTTGATATTTTCTAACAAAATTAATATAAACTTAAAGACTAATCAACAATAAAATTTATTTCATCAGTCAATGTTGCAAGATTACTATCAGTTGAAAAAGTTCCATGACACACCAAAACGTAGCACTCTTCCATTCAAAGGATAATGAGGAACGAGGAAATATTCACCTGCACTTGCATTAACATGGCTCATCATAATGAAAAATCGCGTATGCTTTAGATGTAAATTGGCGTATACATTTACATAAGGATAATTCCCTATTTCAACATTATTCTCACCATTGTCCTGTACGGTATATTGACCTAATGCCGGACTATAATCCAACGCTTTATACTTTGTAAAATAACGCAAATCAGCCCCGAGATCAACACTTAACACACGAGCAACCTTAAACTTAAAATATAAATTAGTGTATATATTTAACAGAGGAACAGGCAAGACTTCTTCATTACTTGATTTCTGATATGTTATTTGATTTTCCCAATTAAGAGGGCCAAATTTAAAATCCTGTGACAATTGCAAAGTGAATAAATTTATATTCCCTGAGCATTGCTTTACAGAAACCACATTCCCTGCCCGATTAAAATTATCGGTAATTGTATAACTTTGACTCAAATATGTATAATCTTTTAAATCATCAATAGCTACACGCAATGTAGTATGAGTACGCCTTAAAGAAAAGACACCTTCTATACGGGTACGTATTTCTTTACTAAGACCATCATTATCCCACCAAAAATGTTTTGAATGATAATGTCTATAATAAAATGTTGGGTTAAGGCGATAAAAAAACATCCGTGCAGCTAGAGTTACTGTATCATTAAACAGACGAAAATTAAGATCTGCGTTTGCATCAACTTTCAATTGTCCAGCGTCTTCTCCTGCAAGCCATGCTTCAGCTGTAACATCATAATGCAACGTTGTTCCTTGTTTTTTTATTAATTGACCACCAACACTCAAATTATGTTCGTTATAGCTACTTGTTCCGCCTAAAGAATCAGGCAAACTAAAATGCCGTAAATCTGATGTAACAAAAGCCCTTAGTCCTGCTTTCGCCCATTTATTAAAACCTTCTAGCAATGCTATAGCAAATGTATTTTTTAATGAATAATGGTTAGTTTTGTCATAAATTGAATCCCCTTCAAACTTCTCATTAACAGGGAATGTATTTGCATAATAATTTTCAGGAGTTCTATATGCTTGATATATACGACGATAATTATCAAATTTTAAAGTATGTATAAAGTTTGTAACTGGCACGTATTCATCTTTCATCCATGCAGTATCCACATTAGCAACATTTTTATCGTCTATATGAACGTTAAGCAAACTATCTGCGGCTGTCTTATCAAGAACTATTCTATCGCTTGCTGTATTAGTCGTATCGGCAGGCTCATCACCAGCTATTATAGCATTGTCAGGACGCCCTGAAAATGTCTTTTTCTCATCATATGCATTTTCATCAAATTCACGTCCTTCCTTAATAGCTTTCTTCCGTGCCTCTTCTTTTGCCTTATTTGTTTCATTCTCCTTTTGAGAAGCTATTGCGAACTTTCGTGCAGCAATCTCTTCTTCTGTCATTTTTACTTTTCTATTAAATCCCAAATTATAGCGGTGTGTGAAAAATATATGTTGATTATCATTACGATTCCAATTTTGTTCTAAAACGGTAGGTATTTCACTCTCCCTAAAATTATCATCAAATGCTTCAGGATGTGTTATGTACCTATCATCAGTTATACCACCATTTTCCGTCACTTTTTGGTGATTAGTTGATAATAAAATATGAGCATTATATCTGTCACCTAGATATGAGCCATACATAGTATAATTAAAATGCGACGTGCTCTGATTTTGATAATATCCACGGCCATAGATATAATCAAACTTAAAACCTACGCCTAACTTTTTACCTGCATTAACACCAAAAATTGCCTTAAAATGATCTTCACCATTTGTTCTATCACCACATTCATCATAAGAAATATTGGTAATCGGCGAAAGAGTGTTCGTAAAAAGGAATTTGTTGACAGGCGTCAAGAAATAATCATATGGTTGTGTGAATACAAACTGGGACATTTCATCTCTATCTATAAAAATACGACTAATACGTGGCGCTCCTAAGTTTCCTGTAGTATTGTATTCTCCACGAAGGCCTGTTGTAAAAATTGAGTTCATATACATATGCTGCATTGTATCTGGTACAGCAGCCGTACGTTCCCCAAAACGTTCATCAATAGTCCAAACTTTCAATCCTTTTGGAATTTCTTTATTCCCAGATGAAAGTGTATCACTTTTTGAACTTTTATTTGATCCCGCTTGTGTAAACTCGCCCGTATCTGTTAACTGATTATAGTCTTGTGAATAGACCGATAAACAAAATAATATATACGTTATCCCTATTAATAGCCTTTTACTCATTTTATGAAGCGAAAAACACATTCAACAATTTTAAATAACATGGAAGACAATATTACGATTGTGCCAATTTGATGATCTACTTTAAAATAAATTACCATACCAATCAATGCTCCCAACATGAAAATAATATTTAATATATTACGAAGAAACATAAAGCGTTCACCTCGACTTCCATATTTCCCACAAGAATTAATTTTCTTGTTATTATCATTTGTATTTACAATCATTGCTTTTAAATAAAATATCAAAAATAAGCTTATTTCAAAACATTTTCTTTAATCATATTAAAAATATAATCTTTACGATCAATAGTCCTTCTTCTAAATTTTGCAGAACCAGGCAACAAACGTGTCTGCTTACGATTTAATGCATTTTCATCATTAATCCATTCTTCTGCTTTATACACATATCCACCTCTAACGCGTTCTTCATCATAAACATATAATATACGTCCCATTGTAACCGTAAGATGGTTATCTTTACAATATGCGATTAAAGTATAATTAAATTTCGTTCTGTCTAAAGACAATAATTTATCTGTAAAAACGAGCCACTCTTTCATACTAGCAACTACAATATGGTCCTTTTTATTGATAAGTGAAATACGACTACCTTCAAGTTGATTTTCTGTTTTAGTTAAACTCGTAAAACAATCAAATATTATATCGTATATATCCTGAGCATTTTTCTTTGGGACATCAATATCTAAGCGCCATTCAACTTTTCCATCAACCTCAGGAACTGCTCCTTTTAAATATTTAGCTTCCGAATTCTCTTTATTATCAATAAATGTACTTGTGGTGACTTTATGATCTTCGGCATTAGGTGCTTCCCAAACACTCTGTGCCAAGCCAATCATTGGAATCAAATACATAGAAAGGATAAAAATCAGTTTCATACGAATATATATTTTTGCAAAATTAATAAATTAAAAGTTATAGGCGCAACAATAAGCATAATTTAACAACTAGAATTAGAATAGCAACAAATAAGCACCGATATAAATTACTACATAATGTTTTTATAATTATCAATATTTACCATCAAGTATATTTTGCAGACGAATTAATTCATCTCGAAATTGTGCAGCCTGTATAAAGTCAAGATCTTTTGCCGCTTTTTTCATCATCCTTTGTGTATTTGCAATTGTTTTTAACAACTGATCTTTATTCATCTTGGTTACAATAGGATCCGCAGCAAATGCGACATGGTCTTCTTCAATATAAGCCTCATACTTTTTGTTTGCAACTGGCATATCAATAATACTAGCAGATCCCAATGTATCATGATTTATTACCTTAACAATTTGTTTAGGAGTAATATTATGCTCTTCGTTATATTTCAACTGCTTTTCGCGACGCCTTGCAGTTTCATCTATCGTCATCTGCATACTTGCAGTAATATGGTCAGCATACATAATTACTTTACCATTTACATTCCTCGCCGCTCGGCCTGCAGTTTGAGTCAACGATCTGTGTGAACGCAAAAAACCTTCTTTATCCGCATCCAGTATCGCGACAAGCGAGACTTCAGGCAAATCAAGCCCTTCACGCAATAAGTTCACTCCAACAAGAACGTCAAAAACGCCTTCACGTAAATCATTCATAATTTTCACTCTATCCAAAGTAGCGACATCACTGTGTATATAATTAGCTTTAACATCGTGATTAAGCAAATATTCAGTCAACTCTTCAGCCATACGCTTTGTCAATGTAGTAACCAACGTACGTTCATTTTTCCCATTACGTATAACAATCTCTTCCATGAGATCATCAATCTGATTTTCACTTGGTCTTACTTCTATTTCCGGATCCAACAATCCTGTTGGACGTATAACCTGCTCAACAACAACCCCTCCGGCTTCCTCCAATTCATAATCTGCAGGAGTTGCAGAAACATAAATTACCTGATGTATCATAGAGTGAAACTCTTCAAACTTTAATGGACGATTATCAAATGCTGCCGGCAGACGGAATCCATATTCAACCAGATTAGTCTTTCTCGCCCTATCGCCACCATACATAGCACTAATTTGAGGAACACTCACATGACTCTCATCTATCACCATCAGATAATCTGACGGGAAAAAATCCAAAAGACAATATGGTTTTTGTCCTGCTTCACGTCCATCAAAATATCGTGAATAATTTTCTATCCCCGAACAATGGCCCAATTCTTTTATCATTTCCATATCATACTCCACACGTTCCTTAATACGCTGAGCTTTAATATTATCCCCCAATTCATTAAAGTAATATATTTGCTTTAACAAATCATCTTGTATTTTACGTATAGCAAGTTCAGTTTGCTCTTTTGATGTTACAAAAATATTGGCAGGATAAATTTGATAATTATCAAAAGAAGCAATTCGATGAAAATCAATTGAATCTATTTCCTCAATACTATCAACCTCATCATCCCAAAATGAAATTCTAAGAACATAATTACTATAAGCCATAAATACATCAACAGTATCTCCTTTAACCCTAAAATTGCCTCTCTTGAGTTCTATGTCATTTCGAACATACAAAGCTCCTACGAGGCTACGCAAGAAGTCATTGCGATCTAAAATCTGGCCTCGCTTTAAAGATATTATACTTTTTGCCATTTCAACAGGTCCGCCCATACCATAAATACAGGAGACTGACGATACGACAATAACGTCTTTCCTTCCTGACAGCAATGCAGAAACAGCAGATAAACGTAAACGGTCTATTTCCTCATTAATAGCAAGATCTTTTTCAATATATGTATCCGTCTGTGGTAAATATGCTTCAGGCTGATAATAATCATAGTATGATACATAATACTCCACCGCATTATCAGGGAAAAAAGATTTCATTTCACTGTAAAGCTGAGCTGCAAGTGTCTTATTATGGCTTAAAATTAACGTTGGTTTATTTACATTGGCGATAACATTTGCAACCGTGAAAGTTTTACCCGATCCAGTTACTCCAAGTAACACTTGTGACTTTTCACCATTAAGTACCCCCTCTGTTAATTGCTTAATAGCTTCAGGTTGATCCCCTGTCGGTTTATAATTTGAGGTAAGCTTAAAACCTTTCATATAACAATAAACACAATAAGAATATTATAAATACATAACAATTCAAGATGCAAAAATACAAATATTACAAAGAAATCACCTAATAAAGATATTTTTTCTTAAAAATAAGTTCAAAACTTTGTTACTTAATAGAATAATATGTACTTTTGCAAGCCAAATATTGAATTATGAAGAATAATATTATCATCTCCATATTTGCTGTCGTGTTGTTTTCTGGATGTGCACACGAATTCAATCAAGTTTATAAGTCACAAGACTATAATTATAAGTATGAATATGCAAAAGAGTGTTTTGCGTATGGCAAATATACACAGGCAATTACTTTGCTTGAAGAACTTGTAACAATTCAAAAAGGAACAGACAATGCTGAAGAAAGTCTATATATGCTTGCAATGGCACAATTTTGTGACAAGGACTATGAAAGTGCTGCAATGACTTTTAAAAAATACTATAAGACATATCCCAAAGGTATTTATTCAGAAATGGCCTCATTCTACATTGGCGAAAGCCTGTTTATGAGTACACCGGAACCAAGATTAGATCAAACACAGACTGTAAATTCAATTGCTGCTTTTCAAGAATACTTGGATATATATCCAGAAGCCTCTTTAAAAGGTAAAGCACAGAAACGCCTTTTCGAATTACAGGATAAACTTGTAAAAAAAGAATTATATTCTGCACAATTATATTATAATTTAGGTACATATTTTGGTAATTGTACAAGTGGAGGAAGTAATTATGAAGCATGTATTATAACGGCACAAAACGCAATCAATGATTATCCATACAGTTCTTTGCGCGAAGACTTTGCTGTTTTAATAATGAAAAGTAAATTCGAATTGGCAGAACAAAGCGTTGAATCAAAGAAAATAGACCGCTATCGAGATGCAGAAGACGAATGTTATGGATTCATTAATGAATATCCAGACTCAAAGAATAAGGCATTAGCAGAAAAATACATATCATCTTGTAAGAAATATACCAAAGAGAAATAAATATAACATAAAGAATATGGACTACAAAAAATCAAAAGCACCATCAAACACCGTAACCAGAAACATTATGGATTTATGTGATGAGACAGGCAACATTTATGAAAGTGTTGCTATAATCTCAAAACGTGCAAACCAAATTTCTGTAGAAATAAAACAAGATTTAAGTAAGAAGCTAGCAGAATTTGCTTCATACAATGATAGTTTAGAAGAGGTTTTTGAAAATAGAGAGCAAATAGAAATATCAAGATATTATGAAAAACTCCCTAAACCGACATTGTTAGCTACTCAAGAATTCATTGATGGCAATATATATTGGCGTGACGGTCAAAAAGACAATTTAAAAGATATGCAATGATACAAAGGAAACAAACTTTATTCCTTTTGGCAGCATTAATTTTAAATATAATCTGTCTATGCTTGCCGTTAGGACATTTTGTTGCAGATGGAAATATAAATTCCACATCTACAATGTTTAATTTGTGGATTACGATGCCGAATGGAAGTCATAATTATTCTGTATGGGTCCTTTTTGCAACTTTACTGATTACATGTCCGATTTCGCTGATTGCAATTTTTATGTATCACAACAGAATTGTACAAAGTCGGTTCTGTATATTTAACATATTATTAATCTTAGGATGGTATGCAGTTTACGCTGTGTTTGCAATAAATTTAACGGAATCTATAGGACATTACAAAATTTCCTTTACATCAATACTTCCACTTATAGCTGTTATTTTATATTTAATGGCAAGAAGAGCTATACTCGCAGATGAAGCATTAGTCAGAGCTGCAGATAGAATTAGATAGATGATATGATACCAGTAATATATTATCAATAATATAATGGCTGTCTCAAAGATAAGTAATGAGGCAGCCATATTTATATGATACATATTCAATAACACTAAGTTTTAAAGTCTTTATATATTTCTGCTTTTTATTTATAAATCAAACATTAAATTATCCTACAACATTGAGGCTATATAAAATGGATATACAAGATACAATATGCGCAATTGCAACAGCGAATGGTGGAGCTATAGGCATAATACGAATATCAGGACAAGATGCTATAAGCATCACTGATAAGATTTTTTATCCAGTGGGAAAAAAGTGTATGCCATTAAGTAAAAAGGCTGCGAATACCATAACCTATGGCCTAATAAAAAATAACGAAAAAGAAATCATTGACGAAGTTCTTGTAAGTATTTTCAGAGCACCGCATTCATATACAGGAGAAAATTCAGTAGAAATATCATGTCATGGGTCATCATATATATTGCAAAATATTATGCAATTATTAATCAAAAATGGATGCCGCTCAGCCGGCCCTGGTGAATATACACAAAGAGCCTTTCTTAACGGGAAGATGGACCTAAGTCAGGCAGAAGCTGTTGCAGATTTAATTTCTGCAACATCAGCAGCTACACACCGCATGGCAATAAATCAAATGCGTGGAGGCATCAGTAAAGAATTATCACTCTTACGTGATAAATTACTTCAACTTACATCTCTAATGGAACTTGAACTTGACTTCAGTGATCATGAAGAATTAGAATTTGCTGACCGTTCAGAACTTAAAGATATAGCTAATCAAATAGAAAAGGTAATAAGTCAACTAACAAATTCTTTCAATATGGGCAATGCCATAAAAAATGGAATCCCTGTAGCTATCGTTGGAGAAACAAATGCAGGAAAATCTACATTATTGAATGCCTTACTGAATGAAGAACGTGCCATAGTAAGTGATATCCACGGCACTACACGCGATGTTATTGAAGATACTATAAACCTTGAAGGAATAACATTCCGCTTTATTGATACAGCCGGCATACGTGAGACAACGGATACTATTGAATCACTTGGCATCAAACGTAGTTTCCAAAAATTAGAACAAGCAAATATAGTTCTATGGGTCATAGATGCTACTTGTGCAGAAAAGCAATATAAGCAACTGTCAGAGCAAATTATACCAAAATGTAAAGACAAGCACCTTATAATTATACTCAATAAGTTTGATTTACTTAATGAAAATATAAAGAAATCATTGGAAAACAATATAACCAATAAAGATACTGCGGACTGCTCATATATGTCAATATCAGATGGCATTCCATCAAAATATGTCACGATACCTCTATCAGCTAAAAACAAAGATGGGCTTTATGATTTACAACAACAACTAATTGACTTTACGATTACACCTGACATGTCTCAAAATAGTGTTGTTGTAAGCAACTTACGCCATTATGAGGCACTTAATCATGCCCTTTCATCTATCCACCGTGTTCAAGAAGGCCTTAACACCCAACTTTCTGGTGATTTGATAAGCGAGGACCTTCGACAATGTCTTTTTCACCTAACAGAAATTGTAGGTGGCGAAATAACCACAGATGAAGTATTAAGCAATATCTTCAAACATTTCTGCGTCGGTAAGTAGGATATTGTAATCAACTGCAACGAATTAGAACCAACTATAATGAAGCCGCTGATTTTCAGTGGCTTTTTTATTTGCCAAAAATCCAGCTATAAACAGTTGGATACTGTTGTTCACCATATTTTTCTACCGTATTTCTACCGCGAAACATTTTCGGGATTTGCCCCAATGTCACGATGACGCAGTAGTTGACGTGTGTTGACAATGGTTTACGTGAGTAGACAAAAAGGGAAATAAAACGCAGCCTTTATTGCTGACCGCAAGGGCTGAAATTGCCCGAACAACGAAAGTTCATGTTTAACGAAAATATGGAGGACAAACAAAATGGAAGTAAAAAGAATCTGCCAGTGGTGCGGCAAGCCTTTCATGGCAAAAAAGACTACCACAAATTATTGCAGCCCGCAATGCTCCAAAAGAGGCTACAAACACCGGATGAAGGAGCGCAGAATGGAACTCAGGGAAATTCAGGAAATGCTTGAGTTAAAGAGAAAGCTGGAAAGTCAGGAATACTTCACTTTTTCTCAAGTCTCCAGACTGATGGGTGTTTCTCGCCAGTATGTCTATAAGCTGGTGAAGGAAGACAAACTTCGTGCATCCCGGCTAAGTTCGAGAATGTCACTCATCCGCAGAAGCGACATTGAGCTGATGCTGAAAACCAAACCTTATGAAAGCATCAAGCCAAAGGATGATGTCGATATAACCGAATATTATACAGCCGAACAGATTGCGGAGAAGTACAAGGTAAATACCAAATGGGTATGGACATATACCAGAGAACATGATGTCCCCAAAATCAAAGTCCACCAATTTAACTATTACAGCAAGAAGCATATCAATGCGGCATTTGCCAAGTACAAGACGGATGACGCCTTGACCGAATGGTACACACCGGAAGAGATTGAGGAAAAATATGGAATGACCCGTGTAGCCATCCGCTCGCATGTCTATCGCAACAATATCCCCTCGAAGAAAGAGCACGGCCAGATATTCTACTCCAAACTTCACTTCGACCTGTCAAAACAGACCGCCGAAGATGACTCGTCTGAATACTACACCGTACAGGAAGCTATGAAAAAATACAATCTCACCAGGGATTCAGTTTACGGCATCTTGCAATTCCACGAAATAAAACGGGAGAAGAAAGGCAGGTCCGTGCGCTTTCTGAAGGTGGAATTCGACCACATCATGGGAGCCCGTTAGTGGCTAAATGCGACCGACTGTAATTATCGGGAAATTATTTCCTGCTGATTATGGTCTGTATAAAAGCATTAAGGATTTTCGCAGCAAAAATCAGTTACAACCATTTAATATTCAACATTATGTCAGAATGCAAAACAGTTACATTGAGGACGCGCCCTTTGAAGAAAGGTATGCTGTCGTTCTATCTTGATTATTATCCGGGCTACCGGGATCAGGAAACAATGAAGACCATCCGCCATGAAGGATTGAACATTTACATCTATGCCAATCCCAAGAATCAGCGTGAACGCGACTTCAACGCTGCCATGTCGGAAAAGGCCGAAGCAATCCGGTGCCGGAGGTTTGAAGCCATCGTAAATGAACGGTACGATTTCTTCGACAAGCGCAAGTACAAAGCGGACTTTCTGGAGTATTACCGGAAGCAGCTCCGCAAGCACGACCAGAAATGGGGATTTGTCTATCAGCACTTCTACAACTTCGTTCACGGCAAATGCACTTTCGAAGAAATAGATGTAGACCTGTGTAACAAGTTCCGGAAATACCTGCTTAACGCAAAGCAACTCCGGCGTGACGGACAAATTTCAAAGAACTCCGCCTCCGGCTACTGGTCTACTTTCCGGGGATTTCTGAAGATTCTGTACCGCAACAGGATGATAAAGACCAATGTCAATGACTTTCTGGAAAAAATCGAATCGGAAGATATTGCCAAGGAATACCTAAGTGTGGAAGAGCTGTATTGTCTGGCTGAAACTCCGTGCAAGATATCTGTTCTAAAGACTGCTTCTCTCTTTTCGTGTCTGACCAGTTTGCGGCTCAGCGATATACTTTCCCTTTGCTGGGAGGAAATCGTTGACTTTGCAGCTGGAGGAAAATGTGTCCATACCATCACCCAGAAGACCAAGACGGAAGACATCATCCCGATAAGCGATGAAGCCTTGGAACTGATCGGGTACAGTCCCGAGAAAAAAGGTCTTGTGTTCAAAGGCCTGAAGCGGAGCTGGACGCAGCAGCCGATGAAGGAATGGATCCGTTCCGCAGGAATTACCAAAAACATAACTTTCCACTCATATCGCAGGACATACGCAACCCTTCAGGCTGCAGCGGGTACTGATATCCGTACCATCCAAAGCAACATGGCACACAAAAGCATCACTACCACTCAACGCTACATGAAAGTAGTCGACAGCAACAAGCGTGAGGCGACCACCAGAATCACATTGACAAGAAAGGGCTGACCAGACTGATTCGTGCCTGTTTTATCGGTTAGAGTATGATTTTTCGCTGAAAATCATACTCTAACCATATTTTTTCTTAATTCCCGGCTGATTTTCCGCCATTATTTACAACTGTCTGAAACCGGACATCTATTTTTGTCCTATCACAATTCCAAATAATAACAGTTTATGGCAGATAACAACCGAATATCCATCAAAAAGACAAGCCGAGTTCTTGCGATTATGTGTGTCGCCTACACAACAGTGGCAACAATATTGTACAACAATTATCAGATTGACCTGATTGACTATTCCACTCCGGTCATATTAGGAACCGTAGTAACCATCATGTCATGCGCTGCACTGCAACGCCTGTTCTGTTCTCTACTCTCCAACAGCTATCTTTCTTTTGGCTGCAAGGAGTTATCCTCAAGAGGAACTGTCCCTTCCGAGACAAATCCTGATACCCAGGAAGAATTGCTCCAAACTGATAATGCAACCAGTGAAAAACAGGTCGAGAGTCCATATCTTAAGGAATATGAAGCCCACATAGAAGAATTGCGGCGCAATGAAATGGAGAAGAAGAGCGCTATTGTGCATGCGATACATGAATACACCACACACGAAATGTCACAGTTCTTATCCATAGACGATCTTGAAATTCTCCATGAGAACATAGAATCTCTGGCATACGGACAAGCGGAACCATATAAACCGATTCGTTCCAAGCCCGATAATCAAATCAAGTCCCCCTCGCTAAGACATTATGCATGGAATATCGGGGAGAGACTTGATATCCCTTTAATCGACAGGGCAAAGTTCATAAAAACAATATTCCCGCATGAACTGGAAAATGCTACAATCGAATACCTTTGTAAAAATCTTCGTGACTCAGTTCCCGCCATAATTGCTATAGATGTCCCGGAGAACGGGGACTATCATTTCAGTTGTATGCAAACTTCAGCAGACAGCGATAATTAGTTTCTGCTGATTATAATCTGCATAATATCATTATGTTGGTTTGCAGCATGTTTAACATTTAAATATAAAAAACATGCCAAACGAGAAACTGACATTCAATGACCTGCCGGAAGTGGTAGGCAAACTTTGCGAAAGAATCGAGAGTCTCGAAAATGCGTTGAAGGACAATTTTGCCAAACAGGTTCCTGTCAAAGAAAACCTGCATGTTCCCATGACCGTGGAGGAAGTATGCAGTTACCTTGGAATATCCAAGTCATCCTTCTATTACAAAGCCAAACACGGAGGGATACCTGTCATCAAGCAGGGGAAGCATCTGTTCGTATATCGCGACGAACTGGACAAATGGCTGGAGACAGGAAGAAAAAGCCAGATGCCTCTGAGCTTCGAGGAGGAACACGAGCAGATGCTTGCTGCGACAAGACATAAGGCCAAACCAAGAGAACTGTAGGAATATGGAAAAGACGAGCTGCAATATTCCTACTCCGGAGGAATTGAGAAAGTACATAAATGAATCGGTCATAAGTGTGACCGGGACATACGAACAGTCCGCTTCCGTACTTATGGTGGATGACTCCACAATCGGGACTCTGGGAAACTTCAGTGCATCCATTGGAAAGGCCAAAAGCAAGAAGACCTTCAATGTCTCCGCCATCGCTGCGGCTGCCCTGAAGAATGGCACAGTGCTGCATTACCGTGCCTGCTTCCCGGAGGGGAAAAGGAAGATTCTCTACGTTGACACGGAACAGGGCAAGAACCATTGCCAGATTGTTCTGAATAGAATTCTGAAATTGGCAGGTCTACCAAAAGACTGTGATACCGATAATCTGACGATGCTGGCACTCCGGAAATATTCGCCCGAAATACGACTGGCTATAACGGAAGAGGCTATCGGCATGATACCCGATTTAGGTCTGGTCATCATAGATGGCATCCGGGACTTCATCCATGATATCAATTCACCCGGTGAATCCACCGATGTGATATCCAAATTCATGCAATGGACCGATGACAGGCAGATACACATCCATACCGTCCTGCATCAGAACAAGAATGACGAGCACGCGCGTGGTCATGTCGGCACGGAACTGAACAACAAGGCGGAAACAGTCATGCAGATAGAGCCGGACAAAGACGACAAGTCCATAAGCGTGGTGGAAGCCATACACAGCCGTGACCGTGAGTTTGAACCGTTTGCCTTCCGGGTAAACGATGATTCCCTGCCCGAACTGGTGGAGTCATATCAGCCCCAGAAAAGGCAACCAGGACGCCCGCCTAAGGAACCGTTCGACCCGTACAAGGAAATACCTGAGAATACGCACCGTTCCGCTTTGAACGCCGCTTTTGAGGACGGGAACATCAGCGGCTATAACGGCTACCTTGAACGGCTGAAAGAGGGCTACGGACGGCAGGGAATAAAACTGGGGTACAACAAGACGGTGGAATTGGCAAAGTTCCTATGTAACAAGCGGATGGTCGTAAAAGAAGGGAAAGAATACAAATTCAACCGGGATTTCCATTATTGAGCCACTATGCCATTAAATCCCGGTGTGACATTTTTCTGTGACATTTCCCGGCTTTACTTTAATGCCGGGGTGTAGATATAAGAATAAAGCAAAGCTATGGCAGGTTTCATCATGCAGGTGCAATCTGCCATACTTCCTTTTGTATGTACATTGGAAACCGGACAGCATCTGTATTATTTGAAGCGAAACTATCATCCATGCCGGGCTTGCCCGTCTGCCAGTAGTAAACCCAATGGGGGAGCCTAATACCCCATTCGCCTTTCGGCGACAGGATGCGTGCCACTTAAAACAGCAAGCTGGGCACGGGAAAATCACTATAGGGATTGGACAGTGGACGAAAAATCCTATCTCTCTTGTAGCCAACGATGATATCTGCTTTATGCACATAGCTTCCGCAGAAGAACCGGATAGGACTTTAACCAAGTTATGATTTGAGGCGATAGTTATGGTTGGCGCAAAAACACATCATGTGAAACAGGGATAATCCAGCGATACCTTAGTGTAAGGTATTCAACAAAAACTCTTGAATCCATTCGGCAGAATATCGGACAGTCCCATGCTTTGGCTATTAGACATTTTGTTGATATTGTATCCCCTACTTTCGAGCTTGGTTTGCCATGTTTGCAGTCAAACTCGTTATCAGCATCAAGTTACGAATGTTCAATGAGTATACCACATACCCACTTGCAAAAATTGGTTCATGTTATGGCAAACTTTTATCATGGATCTGGCAAACAAAATTTCTTTGACTGGATAATCTCAGCAACAATCCATCTTGAAAATCCGGCAAACACGGAAACAATATCCGGCATAGTCAATTGATACATCTGCCTAATATGTCCATATTAACAATGCTAGAAGCTTATTCCAACAATTTGCACGAACTGGCAACAGTATATTGAGGACAGAAGAAAAGTCAGATTAAATCTGGAAAATTTGAATTCAAATTTCCAGCAATCATATGATAATATCTTTCATTTAAAGCTTTCAGCTACAATGTTGCAACTCGAGCTACTCTGTATAAAGTCATACCCATGATTTCCGAGCAAACTTGACGAGTTCAAACAATATATAAAGGGGTTTAGGGATTTATCATTAGAATCATTGCAGATGATATGCTAATGTTTCCAGATATTCCGACCTAGGCTATATGTGATACCAATTACATTCCCAGTCTATAGTTCCATGTTTTTCGAGGCTCATATAGTTAAAAAGTTACATCTAAGCAAAAAATCACTCCTTCAAATCCCCGTTTATGGCTAGCTTTTCGTATCTTTGTTTTATTTTAAATTGCTATGCATACGACCAATCATCATATTCCTTCCGGCTCGGCTTTCAATGAAGAGCTTCGAGATTTGTGGAATCAGTATATCCTGATTCAGGAGCAACTCCTGAAGAGACGTTGTGCGCCGATAAGCATCGATCCGGAATCCATAGAGATTGACGGATATAAAATGACGGTAAATGTAGATGAATCTGGTCGGGACAGAATCGTAGATAGAATCTTCAAAGAACGATTGATGCTCTCGCCCGATGATATTCATGAAGACCACTTGATGATTAATGAAGGTGTCTGGAATTCATTCACGGACTCGGGTATATGTTCTCTGCAAAAAGAACTGGCCTCGTGCTACATTCATATGGAGCACTCCCCCTCCATCTGTGCGACCGTTTTCTACGGAAACGGGATAGTACTCCCGACTAATCAGCTCACTCTCTCAGAAATCCGCAGCCTCGACCAATCTTTAAAGGGAGGGCATGTATGTATGGGGCAAGTTGATGATATTGTTGCCTGCATCACAACGCTTAATGTTGACCTAGAGGCATTCTATACTCACCTTTTTGGTTCCGAGCATTATTGGAGAAAGGCAAAAGAGCACAAAGGAGAAGCCATCATAAAAGACATCATCGAGTATAAGAATCATTATATTCCCGATGATGTTATTAAAGACTATGGTCCCAAAATCGGCTTAAGGATTGATAGTTATCGGATTATTTTTAGTATCGACAATCCGAACGCTAAGGAGATGATGAGGGCCATGTGTAATTATTATGACACATCCACAAAGGCATTTGTCTTTAAGCGTCCCATTGATCGGGATGAATTATACGACCTTGACGTGATGTCCGAGATCCAAAGTAATATCACTGTTTTCTTAACTGAAGCCCGCCACTATTGCTCGGAAAATGAGATTCATGTTGATACGGTTTTCCGCTATAAGACATCCAACCGTCAATCCGTCCGTTATGTTTTCAATAATGTGACTCAATATGTGGCGCAGCGCGACAATATGAGTTTCAATCCTGACACTGGAAATCTTGGGATCGATTTCAATTGGCGGTCGGACAACATCTGGGCTATTCTTAAAGAACTGGAAAAGTCAGTTCCTTTCATTTCTGCTCGCACATACGGTGCTGAGCATAAGTTCAAATGCAACGTTTCCACTTCGATGGTTGGGTTCAGCGAGGTGGAGAACCGGCTAAACGACAGATTTGAAAATGTTGCCATAGAGAATGATGCGAACAGCCACTGTATCCGCATCAGTCTCCCCTGTCCTTCTGTTGATTATTATGAAAGATTACATGATTCTCTGCAGAGGGAGCTTTCTTTCCTAAGAGGATCTTGCAATGTACTTCTTGACCAGCGCGTTTCCGGGAAAGTCAAAGTCCTAATTCACCGCGATGAAAAATCTCGTATTGAAGACATAGAGGATAACCTCAAGGATATGCGCAAGGCAGATTTCGGCTTTGAAGTAGGCGAAAAGATGGTCCCTTTCGGCAATCTGCTGTCGGTTAAGTATCCAAAGCTGTTATTCGACATAGACGTTGAGCCCGGAAAGGAGCAAGCTGTCATCAAGTATCTCAATCAAAAGAGCATTCAGTTTGTTGTTCCCATTCTTACCGGGGATATCGAAAAGATTTCCAGGTTGAAGAATACGTTTACGATGGCCACAAGTGGCAACAATCTGCTTAACGACAACCTTCAGAACTTCATATTTGATTCTGCGCTCGCCACACCGACTCCCGATTTACAATACATATTACGGAGAGATGGCGGCCCATATCAAGAACTCTGTAGACATTTGATTAACTCGCGGATTAATGAGTCACAGAAGGATGCAATTCTTAAATGTATCTTCGCAAAAGATCTCGCTGTCATACAAGGGCCTCCGGGTTCTGGTAAGTCAACTGCAATTGCTGAACTCATCTGGCAGCTCATCAGGAATGGACTGAAACAAGGTAACAAATGCGAAAGGATTCTTCTTACTTCAGAAACGAACCTTGCTGTTGACAATGCTATTTCAAGAATCATCAACAGCAAAACGAATCTTGTTAAGCCAATTCGTTTCGGTGGTGAAGAAAAACTCGAGTCCGAAGGTCTCCAGTTCTCGATCGAGCTTATGAAGAAGTGGGTTGAAGAAGGAGATGAAGCCCTCCTGCCGGAAGAACTTGATGAAGAGGATGACGCAACCAGAACTGTGTCCAAAACAGATTTGGTTCTTAACAATTGGTTGGAGAATATTTCTCGTAGGTCTTTCTACGGCATAAATGCCGAAGATAACGACGTAATGACCAAGTGGAAGAGAGTGTTATCTGAACCCACGAAAGAGATTCGTGAACTCGTTTACAAGAATTACATTGACAATTGTAATGTAATCGGAGCCACCTGTAGTTCTATCGGTGACAAAAAAGCGGATGGCAAAGGAAGCACACAGTTCTTCAGGAATTATAGAGAGATATTTAATCCCAACGGGCGAAACGTAAAAATCGAGTTTACGACTGTTATTCAGGATGAGTCCTCTAAGGCAACCCCGGCGGAGTTGGTTCTTCCATTCGTGTACGGGAATCGAGCTATAGTTATCGGAGACCATCGTCAGCTCCCTCCGATGCTCGATCGTGAAGAAATGGAATCTTCGCTTGATTATGCCCTCTCTTCTGCCAAGACTCCAGAAGAGAGAGAAAAGATTAACCGCCTACAAAAGTTCCTTGATACGCAATTCGACAAGATTGAAGAATCTCATTTTCAGAGATTGTATGAAAATGCGGATTCATCCATCAAAGAGACTTTCAACCTGCAATACCGGATGCACCCCGACATAAACGATGTAATTAAGCAGTTCTATTTGAAAGATGGCGGTCTTGATTGCGGTTTAATCAAGCCGAAAGACTTGGGTGTTAACTTCCCCGACTTTACCAACCCCGCTTCTCGCTATCACGGCATTGAAATGAAGCCATTTATTGGCCACAATACGCATGTGCTGTTCATCAATACTGACAGTCCAGAAATGCTTGATGGCACATCCCGAGTTAATTATGGCGAAGTTGAGGTAATCGGCAAACTGCTTAATAGATTCGCATCATCTTCTACATTCTCCAAATACCTTGAAAAATTTGATAAGGAAGAAGATAAGCAGATCGGCATTATCAGTTTCTACGGAAAACAGATAAAGCAGATAAGAGAGTTGGCTAAACTCCACAAGAATATTCCAATTAGAGTAAGTACCGTTGACCGGTTTCAGGGTATGGAGCGTAATATCATCATCGTCTCAATGGTGCGAAGCCACGTGATTCAGGCGCACAAAGACGATGCTCCAAATTATGCGAGATTCAGGAAATATGGCTATCCCGAGCAAACATCCTTGGGATTCGCTCAATCCCCGAATAGACTTAATGTCGCCTTGTCCCGTGCAAAGAGATTGCTTATAATAGTGGGCAACGAAAAACACTTTTCGCAGCATCCGATTTATGAGCAGCTGTTTAAAACGATAAGGAACAATCCGGACAATAGAGTAATTGAACAAAGCGAGCTATGAATCAGAATTTCCTTCATAATGCAGAGTACGTCTATTCAAGCCTCCACAAATGGGGCCTGAAACGCTATTCCTGTCGTGTACAGTATTACACGGAGGAACCCCTGTCTGACCTTGATTTTGTCATCTGTTCTTTATTAGCCACAACCGAGGATGGTGCTTATGACAAAAGAAGTCTCGGCATTATGCTTGGTTTCAGTATGGCAGACAACCAACCGGAGGCTTATTATGACAAATCTGAAGTAAAATTATACGAGGATATTCTCGCTATTGTAGAGAAGAATCACCTTATTCGTGTTAACGAAGACTTTGTTGAGCTTACCAATCTTGGACGACTATCTCTGGCAAACAATACTTCTTACCGTTTCTTTAGTGGCAGACAATATCTCTACGAACACTTGACTTTCTCCTACCCGTACCCTGATGCCCTTCAAATGTTCCCGTTCTACAAGGACATGGGCATTTATACCGAGTTACAGCGTGGCGCACAGTATTGGCCGGAGGATGTTGAGATTCCCACGATAATCGGCAGGAAACCGAGCCAGCTCATTAAACGAATTCTTCTTCAGTCAAAGGTTCCAAGCAACATATTTGAAGCCTCAATTGATGAGTATTTCGACATCGAGATACGAAAAGTCCCAATCCGTCTTTATACGAGTGACGATGAGTACTTTCCTGTTGCGTATAACGAAAAAGAGATCGCTCCTATGGCGACTCAGCTCTTTGAGTTGGACGAGAACGCACTTCAGAGGGAGAATGCCATCATGGAGTGTTTGTTTGCGAAGTTGTGGGATGACAAGTCTGCAATTCTGGACTATAACAACCTCGAAGCTTATTTTGAATTTGTCAATTTTGAGGAACTTACAAAAGACTCAAGAACAAAGTGGAACGATGAGTGCTTGTTCGCTAAAATCGTTGAAATGGCGAACAGCAATTGCTGGCTAAATATGTCCAACAATTGTGACATAGAGATCATCTACAAGCATTTAGACAAATACATAGACCAGTGGGATTGGGAAACGCTTACCAGCAGGGTTGAGGATGACTTCCTTCTTGCCAACTTTAATGACTATCCGTGGGATCTTGAAGGCATTTCAAGCGATGCCACAAGAGAAGTGTCCTTAATAGAGAGTCTGATCCTTAAGTCAGGGGTCTACTCAGCCGAATGGGATTGGGAGACTCTCGGAAAACGCCTAGAGAAAGATTTTGTCCTTGGTAATCTGGCCTTGACAAACGTTGATTTGTCAGATTATACCGAAGATTCCATCCCCGTCAGATCTCTTCTTCTGGAGTATCCGGACAAGCGCTGGGATTGGAACAAAGTCGAGGATACTTTCGATCTGTCGTATATCTTAGAAAACATCCTTACCCTACAAGAGCATCTTAAGTTTGTCCGCCTCTTTGACAGAGCCTTTGTAGATGATGAAACTGCGCATACCTTTATCAACAACTCATTGTTCGTGTCTGCTGTAAACGCAAACATCAAAGAAGAAGGCTCGCTTTCATCATTGTTGTTTAACGAGAAGGAGTATGCTTGGTCAGACGAATTGATTCAGGCCTTTGATACATTAGGACTGATAGATTGGCATTCCTCTCGTTACTCTCCCGGCTTTGAATGTAATCCGAGTCTAATCTGGGACAAGCCATTTTTCACTCGCTATAACGATCGGGTAACAACGCCTATCGGAAGAGATTTCGTTTCAGAAAAATTGCAAGACGAAACGACTATAAGTGAATTCCAAGATTTTGAATGGAACTGGTCTAAACTGTCCGGCAATCAAAAAGTCTCCACCGACTTCGTAAAGGCGAATTACAAATTGCCTTGGGACTGGAGTATTCTCACAGAAAGGATGTTTGCCAGCCTTAAGTATAACAACATCGGACATCCAGCTTTTGTCGACAAATGGGACTGGAGCTATCTTTCCGCAAACCTTCCCGTTGAATTCATTATTGAGAATCTCACAAAATACTCCAATCATTGGTTCTGGAATGATGTTCTCGACAGAATAATAAATGAGCAGAATCGGCTTGACATCACATGGCTTTCAACGATAGCGTCATCCCTTAATTCAATCACGGACCAGACCTCCAAGGATGCTGCATGGACGTATCTATCCGAGGAGTATTCATACTATGAATTTAAGGGTATTCTTCGAAATACATATCATGATAGTAGGTTCTCTTGGGATCTATCTATGCTGTATTCTAAGAAAGAGTTTGACATATTCACCGATCTTGAAGAGTGCGCTGATTTTATAGATTGGGAATCACTCTCTTACTCTAAAGACTTTGATAAACATCTGGCCTTTGACCCGAAATCCGGCATCAGAGAGGTATCCTGGAATAAGGATGTCAAGCAATTGATAGTAGGTCTCGAAGACAAATGGGACTTTTTCGGCCTATCCACATTAGACAGTCTCAATGACAAGGACTGGTTCTTGACCAAATATGCCAGAAAACTTGACTGGGAATATATCTCTCTTCACAGCCGTATTTTTACGGTAGAAGATAAGCAGCAACTCAATAATGTAATCAGCGCTTATCGGTCGTACATCTCGTTTAAATCATTGTCCGAACGCCAAGATGTGGACATAATTCAGATAATCAAAGGCTTTCCCGAAGCACAATACGATTATAATGCACTGATTGCAAATGGCAAATGGCGAGTTACTCAGGCTGACATTGAATCAAGGTCTCAGTATCAATGGGATTGGAGACTGCTTAGTTCTGCAGAGATATTCAAGCCGACGACTGAGTTCTTGGTTAGATACTCAGATAAGGACTGGGACTGGGAGGCATTATCGAAAAGAGACTCCGCCAAGTTGTGGTCTTCATCTACATTGTTGCTGTTGATGGCCCAAGATGAGCGCATATCATCACAGGTTGACTGGATGACGCTGACCGGGCGTCATTACTTCCCCGTAAGCTCTCCCATCATTGCTCTCATTCCGGATGATAAAGTAAATTGGAAAAAAATGTCGTCTTCAGAGCATGTAATGAATCTGCTCCCGGATTTTGCCGACGATTTGGATTGGCAGGAGGTGTCTAAGAATGAGCACTTTCCTGCTGCGGATATTGAGACCCTTGAAGAGTATGCTGATGATCTGAACTGGAACATTGTCTGCAAAAGGAATGATTTCGTATTCACAAACGACATCCTCGAGAAGTTTACAGATAGGATAGACTGGACAATGGCGTCGAATTCCGATACAATAAATTTCTCCGTCTCGCTTGTCGACAGATACATAGATTATTGGGATTGGCCGTCACTTATACGGAACAAAGCTTTTTTCAATAAAGTAGAGATTCGTAACAAGGGTTACCTGAAACAAGAAAACATCATCAGTTTCGTTGAGGCGTTCCCTGATAAGCCGCGAGCGTATCATTTTACGCATATGAGTAACGCGGTAAAGATTATAAAGAGTCATACGCTTCAGAGTAGGAACAAGGCTGATGGCGTATTCGAAAATAGTGCCGGCACAAACGTTGACAACACCGCTAAGGCACACAGTTTCGCAAGATTCTATTTTATATCCAAGTCCCCTACTCTGTTCTATAATGAATGTCTCGGGAAAGATAGAAATGATGGGAAATACTATAGCAGCGCACTGAATCTCGGCCTCCCCAAATGCCCGATGCCGGTGTTTTTCGTCATCGATGTTGAAGAATTATTAGCCAAAGTACCGGACAAGTGCTACTACAGCAACGGGAACATGCAGAAGAGATCGACCAGAGCGTATAAGGTTGTCGATGACCCTCATCATATAAGTACTGATGAGATTTACAACAAGTACAACAAGGATGCACGGCAGCAAGAGTTCCTCGTCAAGGATGAAGTTGACCTATCTTCCCTGTCTTCCCTTCATATCTGTTGTTACGACAGTTATCAACGTGATATGCTGAAGAGCCTTGTCGGTTCGTCACCCTTAAAAGACAGAATCATTTCGAAAGAAGATTTGTTTGAGAGAATTAATAAAGAATTATATTTCAGAGATAGTGCTGAGACGCTTGAAATCACGACCGACTATTGTAATTCATTCGAATTTAAGATTACATACACTGATGGAATGACCCCAGAGGTTCTCAATCCCTCCGCTATCCTTAGAGAGAAAGGTAACAACATCTATATGGGACATTATCTAGAGATTAAGAAAGACAAACCATTCACCATCTACTTTGAGGTTTCCGAACCAAGAAAAGGCAGTTGGTTGATATATACAAACAAATAATATGGAACTTTTTTTAAATCTAAACAACGATTGGAAACAGCTTGTATATAAAAACTGGCTGCTGTTAAAAATGCTGCAGTACCCGCTTGATGTATTCTTATATGATGACTCATATGGAATGGATTTCTTATTATGCAAGGCATTGGAATGGGAGTCTAATAATCCCGAGGAAGATTTAAAGAAACTTGAGAGATTTGTTAATTCGCGTTTGCAGCATATATCAGAAGAGATTGCTGATAGTATATGCCAAATGGAATTCATACACATAAACAGCAATATTGATAACTTGTCTCCATTGTCTCTATTTAACAACATTAAAATTGTTGACTTTCATGGTGAGAACAAGTCTAACGTAAATGACTTCATTCCTTTAGCAAAAGATCGATATATATATGTGTTAGATTATGCTGACTATGAGACGATTAATTTCGATTTAAGGTCAAACATAACTTCTATACCTAATATTAAATACATTAAGGGGTATGGGATTCCATTGGAACTTAGTACAATAGTATGTGACCTTAAGGGATACAACATTCATAATATTAATCAGGGCTATGAATAACATTAAGATAGTTAGAGGTAATATCTTCAACACAAAAGCCCAAACGATTGTGAACACCGTCAACTGCGTCGGCGTTATGGGCAAGGGTATCGCACTTGTATTCAAGTTGCGCTATCCTCTAATGTTTGATATTTACAAAGGGTTCTGCAAGTCAAAGCAGATCGGCATCGGGAAACTTTGGCTTTATAAAGGTGAACCAGAGGAACCTTGGGTTCTGAACTTCCCCACAAAGTTTCATTGGAAATACCCCAGCAAATTAGAGTATATCGAACTCGGACTCGAAAAGTTTGTAACGACCTACAAAGAAAAGGGTATCACCTCCATTGCTTTTCCAATGCTCGGCACCAACAATGGAGGACTGAGCAAAGACGAGGTTTTGCCAGTGATGCAAAGATACCTCTCCGCTTGCGATATCCCCGTAGAGATATACGACTATGACCCCTCGACGCCTGATGACTTGTTTGAGAGATTCAAGACCACTTGGCAATCCATCGGTGATACAGAAAAAAAAGCCTGCGGCATAAGGAGCATCACTCAAATCAGGGCAATGAACAAGGCGTTGGAGGATGACGACATCAAATCCATGATTGCATTGATCAATTATGATGGTGTCGGAATGAAGACGATGGAAGGATGTTTCAAGATGGTTATGAATTATAAAAAAGAACAAACATTGTTATAAAGATGGGCCTGCTCGTTTACAAAGTTGCTGACTACTCTTTCACTGCAGAAAGAGAGCAATATCGCGCAATCTGTGAAATGCTTAAAAAGCATTATTCCAGCAGATCGGAAGTATGTCTCTTCGTCGCCAATTACAGCATTTACGATAGCGAAATCGACGGGATTCTATTTAAGAATGACGCAGTTATTTCCGTTGAATTCAAGAATTACGGAGGTGAAGTAACGGCTGTCGAGAACGGCTGTTGGACGCTTGCAGACGGTACCATCGTGAAGGGTGGTTCAAGAAAGAATCCGTACCAACAGGCAAAGGTAAACCATGTTAACCTCAAGCAGGGACTATCTGATGGAATGATCTTATCAGAAAGGGTTCTTCGGAATGTTCCTGCTCTGATTGTATTCAATCAGCCGATAAAGTGCAATAATCAGTTATCCGGCAGAGTAAAGAGCTGGCTCCATATTACGGACAACGACCATTTTCTACAGAAATTAGCAGACATAACAGAACCGCATACTGACCTGTCCAACGTAGAGATTATCAATCTTGTCGACAAGTTGAATCTATTAGATGAGTGGAAAGACCTGGACTATTGCGACCAGGTTATGAGTGATAAGTCTCAAGTTGATGTCGAGGGACTATCCGCAGAGTCTCTTCCGTTTGATGTTCCCGCTTCAGCTGTTCCAGAATCTGTACCCAGAGAACAGACTCCTCCGCCCTCCGATAACGTACATTATCTCGACAAGAGTAAGATTCGTGTTTCATCAGACCGCATAGAGATGCTTGCTGATAACGAAGTGTTTGTATTCGGCTCCAACATTGGAGGGAAACATGTCGGTGGTGCTGCTCGTCAGGCGTATCAGAAGTTCGGTGCCGAATGGGGCGTTGGATCGGGACCTACTGGTAAGTGCTACGCCATTCCGACAATGCACGGAGGAATAGAAGTAGTTGCCTCTTATGTGGATGCCTTTATTAAGTATGCCTCTGAGCATCCTGAGTTACGATTTCTTGTTACTAAGGTCGGATGTGGAGTTGCCAAGTTCCATCCGAACCAGATTGCCCCTCTCTTTGCTCAAGCGGTTGACTTACCTAATGTGTACCTGCCTGCAGAGTTCTGGTTATACCTCCCAAAATGACAAGAGTCTAAAACAAAAGAATAATACCGGAACCCACCGGGAACAATCCAAGACATACCTCGCAGATTTATTACTAGAACGGTTGCTTTGAGATATGAGAATCAATAGGCTAATCTCCTCGTTTTAATCTAATTCTACAATGACAAAATAACATTTTTCTAGCAAATAGCACCTATTATCCTACACTTTTTCCGAAGAGATATAGCAAATATTGAAGCGTTTACCTGCGTCAATGACGGGACTATTAAAAAGAGCAAAAACTACTTCAGACTCATATTTTTAAAATAATCATCAAAATGCGCTCTTAATAATTCATAAAAATAGGTTAAACAATTATATCTCCCGAATAATATTGTCATATCATTGAGCCCTCCTCCTCTGAAACAAGAGAACTCTCGGCCATTGAACATCACAGATTCTTTCCTGAACAAATCTGAAGCAGAAGATAAACTATTTTCTTTCATTATTCTCGAATCACTAATATCTTCAATTACAACAATCTTTTCATTGGATGGTATTATGCTTCTAAAATAGTGAATATAAAACATAAATTTATGCCCTGGATTAGAATAGTCTACTAAAACAGAGATAAGATTTCCACCATAAAAAGCATCAAGGTTATTAGCTAATAAAGGGAACTTTGACTGTATAAAATTCTGATATGCTCGTATTGTATTTATAATTACGATTCGAGATTTATCCAACGCCGTTGTTGGAGAGTAAAAATCATATACCATCCCAGTATTTCCGTAAGAACCTTTAGCGGGATAGGGATATGGTATGGTCGTATACCCTATCTCGGATAAAAACTTAATAGCATCATATACAGTGTTTACATATAGAGATTTCCTTCCTGACACTATGTGCACTGGCATTTTGTCAATATATGGGTATTTTGATTGAAAGTGTTGAATCAACGAGCACACATTTAATTCAGAATACTTTTTTAAATGTAGATGTCTCCAATTTGTTTCAATAAACTCATAAATATATTCTACCAAAAAAACCTCATCTGAAGGGATAATTCTCTGCTTTTTGATAAAATCTTCTACATGCTTCTTAATGATTGAAATAGAATATAAATTAGGATTTTCCTTGAGCTTATTTTCGGTGCAAGAGAATGAGGCATAGTCATGCTCGTGTTTAACCTCAAAAATTGAGCACTTAGGCATTTGAACTATTGGTGCGACAAGTTCTCCTATATTTACATTGTATAGAGAATATTCTAATGAACTATCCGAATATGTGTATATTGCAATTCCGCGTTTCCACACATTAGGGAAAAGAACACTTTTAATGTATCTGAAATCAGATTCTAATAATTTGTTATATGAATCTATGAAGTTTTGAATTTCCTGAATATCACAAGGTCTTAAATCTGTTGCCATTTTAGGCATATTTAGAAGATACGACTTTAGTTCGCTATTCTCTTCTAAAACGGCTTCGCCATGAGTTAAACAATATACACGGCTACTGCATATGCTTAACCAATTTTTTAATACAACCTCAATATTATCCTTGCGTAGTTCCTCGTTTGGTTTGAAGTGTAATGTAATAGTCTCTTGTTGCTCTTTGTCACGATTCTCATCTAAAAGTTTTGGTGAAATATGTTTGTATAAGACTTTATCTTGAGAATGGTCTACTGCCAAAAGGAAGACATTATCAGTTGTCGTTTCAGCATATGCAAATAAAGATGTGGGGCATGGAAACCTGTTATGTCCTTCATCCTTTTGAGATACAGTTTTTACTTGAACAGTAATTTTACCATTAATTCTATTTGATGAATCAAGCAACTCAATATAACCGTCAATATTAGACTGAGTAGTCCCTTTATCAATATTATTTTTAGTTCGACCAAGTAAAAGAGTCTGTATAAATAATACAGAACGTTCTTCTTTCACACCGTTTGAATCTATAGAAACTTTAGCTTTGAACGACATAATCTACACTAAAAAATTAAACGTTTGGGAACTGATATTAACCGCAACAAATCTCCATACTTCCAATTCAGCAGCTTATGTGTTTTCAAATTGATTATTCCTGACCACATACCCTTAGCAACCAACGGATATTTGTTTTCATATAGTTCACCCACCCATGCATCCGTATAGCTGCACATTTCCTCGTTATATGGGAAATATATCATAAGATAGTGCGCAATCACACTCAATTCCTGCTCCCTAATGCCAATCAAAATCTGTTTTGCCATAAAATCAGTAAATATTAGCTGTTACTATTCAAACTTTACCATATCCGCCAACTGGACAAAATAATCGTTTGACCAGATATCGAGTTCATTGGGGTTCCTGACAAACGGAAGGGCATCGTTCTTTACCTGATTGATGTCCGCTGACGCCAATCTATCTTTCAGTTTAGCCATGAACACCTCCTGTCTGATTTCTTCATTGTTGAACTGGTGGACACGCTCTGCGAAATGAGCAAAATCAAGAGGCACATTGTGGCGTACATACCATTCAAAATCATACCAGTCACGACCTTTCACCCTGTTCTTCCAACCTCTGTACACCAATGCGTGCATCTTCCCGGCAAACAAATCCGGCAAAGTAAAACAGCGTGTCATGAAGGAGTGAGGCTGTAGAAGCAGCTTTTGCTCAGTCCCGAAATTCAACGGTGGCTGAGTATCAACCTCAATTTTGATTTTTATGGATTTATCAGTCTGGAAAGACACATCATACACATCCGTATTGTCTTTCAGGAAAGCTGATTCCACCTTACCAAAACTCTTTTTGTCTTTCTTTTTAATCTCCACTTCACGACCGACAATAGCAAATTCATCTATTATCGGCTGGAAGTATTTCGTGAAATCGAACTTGTCATTGGGAGTCAGGAGGGAAAAATCCATATCCTCGCTGAAGCGTTGGAGACCATGAAAAATTCTAAGGCAGGTACCGCCATAGAAAGCGGCCACATCGAAGAAACCACCATTGTAGAGTCCGGCAAGTATCACCTGCTGGTTTGCTTCAAATATGGCATTACGTCTTTCTTGTTCCGTTGTCACACCATATGCAGAAAGCATATTGTCATAAATCTCATTCTTCATTTCTTCAGCAATTTAAGTAAAGTACGGATTGAATCGGCCTTTTTGCCGACCTTGATATATTCCTCAAACAACCGGGCATCCATCTGCATAAAATCCTCCCTTTCCATCCGGATGTCCTCTTCCAGATAAATTTCGGCATCTTTCAGGTAGCGCAAATTCACTTTTGAAGAATTGGCAATCAGATCACACAGAGCCTTTTCCGGCGTAGCCATCACAAACGCATAGCCATCTTTCTTGATGCTTGTCAGCCCAACAGAGAATGCGGCCTTCGAGATATGCGTATATTCAAACCGTCCAAATGGCGTGTCAAAATTCTTGGCATATTTCAAAGTCATGGACTGTTTGGTGTAAACCTCTTCCGGTATCAGCCCATAATAGCGCAGAGCCGATGACATGGAAACATACGAAGGGGCATACAGATGATTGGCTATCAATTCTGTCGAAAGGATTTTCCCCGTTATTTCAGGATTGCACACATAAAGTCCCTTCTTGAGACGTATTATCTGTTTGTCACGCTCAAGCAACCTGAGTTTCTGGCTTCCGCCCCTGATATGAGGGAACAGGGACTCCAATACGGAAGTTGTAACAGGGATATTACCTAATTGTCGCAATGGATTGTTCATGGCACAAAGATAGCTATTATTTTAATACCAAAGTATATTCAATATATCTTTCTACTTAAAATATTACTATATATACAACCATGATTTTTAGTGAATACCCATAGATACAAAGATATTATCCACCAAATTATTTTCTCGGCTTTGTCAATGAGCACTACATACGCCAATTAAGGTAAGTCTAAACATAAGGGGAGGAATTATATTGTAACCGCAATCCGTATTAAACCTAAAAGTACATGTTCTCTTCTTCCGGCACCTTGTTCTCCAGGAACATAACATAGTAAATCAGGAGATAAAGGATATTTCCTTTCGTCTTTATTTCCCTTTCGTTTGAAAGGACAATAGATGAAACAATATGGTAATCCGAAATTGACATCAGGTTATCCAATGCACTATGAACCGTATAATCCTTGCCTGATTTAACTTCAATAGGTAGCACACTCGTAGTGCCACTGTCATCAACAAGGAAGTCAACCTCTCCTTTCTGCTTATTGTCATAGTAGAACAGTTTTTCGTAATGTGCTTTCAGTTCCTGGGCAACAGCGCTCTCATAGACAGAGCCAAGGTTAATGCTGGCAATGTCGTTCAGTATTGGCTGGATATTGTAATGATACAACTGGGAAGTAAGCATACCTACATCGTTCATGTACAGCTTCAACAAATTTTTCTGCTGGGATTCTGCCAAGGGATATTTCGGATTGCTGATTGCATGGGATGCTATCGTAATACCTGAATTGATCAGGTACTCAAACTCCTCCACATAATTGCTGAATCTATCGCCTTTCCTGTCCAATATATCTTTTGCCACAATCCGCTTCTTCTTGTTCTCCATCTGAGAAGGAATCATATCATAGATACGGCGGATATACAGTTTTTTTGCAGCATCCTCTTCGTAACGGGAAGCATCGACACCATACAATTCTCTGATGGCTTCCTGAACCTCTCGCACTTTAACGATATTATGACTGTTCAAATATTCATTTACCGCATCCGGCATACCTCCCACGAGAAGGTATCTTTTGAAAAGACTCAGCACCTTATCGTGAATCTCCTGAGCTAAAGGCTGTTTCTGCTCAAAGGATTTTCTCAGATACGCAATCGCATCCTTGCCGAAATCATTTGCAATCAGGAATTCTTCAAAGTCCAGCTGGTACATTTTTCTGGGAATGCAGGTCTCAAGCATCCGGTTGAATTCCTCCACTTGCATCATTTTCCACCGAACCAGACCTGATCTGGTGAAGGTCGTTAATACCTTTCGGATGGGTAATATATCCCCTTATAATTATTTTATAAGAGGTAACTTTATTCCCACCTTGTACAATCTTACATATCCTGATATTCTTTCAAATTCGGGCTCCTTTTCCCGATTGAACGTAAAGAACTCATTTTTATCTTGGTCTGGATATATTATCAAGCATTTTATGGGAATGGCACTTTCTTCATCTAAACCCAGTAATTCGTAAATTTTACTTAGACGAGCATACCCAGACACTTCTCTGGCATCCTCCTTTGATATGGTTTTGCATTCTTTATATCTAGGTTTGTACTTGGCATCTATCACATATGGATTGGGCCATAACTCAGGTTTTAAAAGATAGTCAAGTTCTTGGAAATGCGCACGAACATGATAACTAATTTCATTTTTTCCAGTAAAAACTCTACGTAAGTGATGAAATACATATAGCTCAAACAGTTTACTTGTATCTATCCAAAAAGGTGGCGTAGAAATGTCATTTTGTCCTATAGTCGTAATATCATAACTATAACGATGTAAAAGCAGTTGAGCGAATTCAATTGCCTGATTATAATCCCTATAAACGGGATTACCTTTATATGTTTTTATTGTTCTAACACATATATCGTCGCTTATACTATCAAAATAAGGTCGTATAAATCTAACTTTTTTATTCAACAGCTCTGTGTTTACAGCATATTTATATACTTCCAACTGTCTAACACAGAAACGAAATGCTAATTTTAAAATTCTATTTTCAGGTGAATCAATTCCATAAACCTGATACTTACATACATTATTGGTTATACGTCCTTTCGCTATATTTGTTCGTATATTTTGGTCAACCATTATACGACCCTTAATTTTATTATGAAAATTCTCATTTACTATGTAAAAACTCTTTTTCAGCCCCTTCTTTACAATCAAACTAAGTATGTTAAGGTACTCTGTTATAAGAAATATACTTAGTAAATCTTGTTGTTGCGAAACTTTAATTGAAGGCTTATTAAAATATATAGTTACAAGATCACTTAAATGATTGTAGTTTTTACACTCTGTTAATGAATCATTTAACATGCGTATATAATCTATCTCATAACCCTCGTTCATCTTGGGATTAACTTGTATAGCTACATTTCCCGTAGAAAGCCAATCAAGCCCAATGAAATATGAACCTTTGGCAAAGATATGGTCATTATCTCTACTGAGGGACAAGCACATTTCTTTATCATTATCTTTTCGACAAACAGAAAACACAATATCTTCCCCATCTTTCATATGAGGAATAATATCTTGTGCTATATCTTGATGGATACAAGTATTTTCAGCTATTTGTTCTTGAAGTCGTATTAGTTTCATTGTTCTGTCGCAGTCAAATAAAGCTTGTCTATTGTTTGTTGTGCTTCAGATGTCAAAACTCCATCTCGAATATATTCTTCAAGCAAGGGAATAATTTCAAAAAGCAATCTGTCTTGAAGCGCATATTCGCCATCCATGATGAAATAGCTATGACCAATCCAAACATCCTCTGGTCTATACTCTTCTGATAATGTTTCTGCTGGTAGAAGCTTAATCGTATCGTCAAATCCACTTTCAGCGTATTCGTCATAATTACTTATAAACAAACTACTTACCTCACGAAACAATTCAGAGTTAAAATTATCATCATCAATCTCTTGTGGCTTTACAGTAATAAACGCGAATCTTCTTCTAATAGCATAATCAATAGTATCAAGAGATCTGTCTGCGGTATTCATCGTTGCAACCAGAAAAACATTTGAAGGTATATAGAATTCTTTCTTTGAATATGGTAAAAGTACGCTTTCAGCATTCCTCATTCCTTTCCTTTTATCTGGCTCAAGCAATGTTATCAGTTCACCAAATATTTTCGAAACATTCCCTCTGTTAAATTCATCGATAACAATTACGTATGGCTTATTATTATCAATCAAGGTCTTGGATGCTTCATACTTATCCAATAAAGACTTAACCTTATCCAAGGTTATGGCATTCAACCTATAAACCGTTCCTAAAGTCATAGTTTTGTCATCGTTTAACTTTACGATATCTTCATTTATATCTTTAACAAGCCATTTAACTCTACGTACTCGTTTATAGTGTTCAAAATTATCATGCCACTCGTATTCACCGGTAACGATGCCTATAGCATCAATGGTACGGCTTGAATAGCAACTCATTACAATATCTCCAACCTTCATCGTATTAATGAAAGCATTCAATATTGTTTTACCCTCTCCATTGTGTATTGACCAATCCGTTTCTTCTGTTATATTTTCACCATATCCATCCCATCCTATACGGATATATCCATTTTTCATGCAGTCTCTGCGCACAGGATTATCACCAGTACCACTCAATGATACCTTCCATACTATTGCCTCATCTGATATATTCACATCTTTTTTTGCAGACAATGGACGTTCTGCCTCTGTACATAACCTCTTGAATATGCCAGGTTCAATTTTATATGTTACTTGATCGTTCTCTAAAACAGGACGTAGACCTTCCAGCCAATCCTCATAATCCATCGATTGGTGGAATGTGGTAAACATAACACGTTTTTCTTCTTTTAATCTATCGTAAACAGACATTAACTCTTTACGAGTAGCGTTATTAGCATCGAACTCCGGCTCACATAGACGTACTACTAGCTCTGGAATACGATACGTTTTACCTGTGCCAGGAGCCCCCTGAAGTATAACATTTTTTCGTTTTTTCCATAATTCAGTGTAAAATGAACCCCATTCCAAATAGGAGTCATAGTCAGAATTATCATATCCCAAATTATTCGCATTTGCAGATAATTCATAGAAAGTGTTTTCTTTAATCTCACCTGAAGCCATTTTCTTATTAATACTATCCAAAATTTTCATATATTCAGAATACTCAGGTGCCTTATTAGGTAATTTAATTCCATACTGCTCTTTTAAGTATTGCCTATTTGTACGATCAAAAGCCAAGAATTTTTCTGGACGAATCCAAAATAGCCCCATTGTAATATTCACTTTAATGATGAACTGCTTGATTACCGTATTGTATTCCTCTTCAAAGTTTTCATCATTAACAACTTTTATAAATAGGTTCCACAAATTCTGTATATCATTTTTCCCTCGATGGGATCTAAATCCAAAAAAATGAGACTTCTGATTATTAAGAACAGGAATACCTTCAAAATCTTTCGGAATATCTACTTTTATATCAAGTATGTTCTTAAATAATTTTGCTGAATTTATCCTATTCTCATGTTTAATACCCCTATTAAACAAGCCAAATACGGTAAATGGATCAATATCTTCTAACAAATCTCCTTCGCCTCCTTGATCGTGAAGGTATTTAGCAAGCAGTTCATCTCGATTATCATAAATCAAATTCAACAGTCGCTTTCTATCTTTTTGAAATTGCGTCAATCTTTGAGCAAACTCTTTGTAATATGGAATCCAAGTAAAACTCATATCTATGTTTGTTTTCTAATTTGTTGCTAATGATAATATCTATATCTGTTATTCACAATATATTTTTCATCTTTATGTTACTATTTAGAATCATATATTTCTAAATTATGTTCAAAAATTGTAGAAAATTGTTTTTGCTCGTTTTTCGCAATACCCAGTTGGGTTGCCAGTATTTGCCAATCTTTGACTGCGACAAGGACCTCTCCGATGATTTGCAGTGCAATCTGCTTCGGGAGCATATATTCCTCGCAGGAGGCCAGCAATTCATTCAAATCCGATTTATTGGTATAGCTGTTGATTAACAGACTCTGATACTCATTCTGTGTTGGATTCATATCGTAAGCCGGAGCCAAAGTCCACCCCTTGGCAGTTAGAAGAAAACCATGATTACGGAAATGGTCATCGCTATTCCCAATGCAGATATTGAATGCAACTCTGCGATACAGTTCTTGCAGATTATCCTCCACGTTGGTACAGTTCTGAAGTATGAAATCGACAATATCCAGATAGCCATGGCCGGTATTGGCATTGTCACCATCATTCAAGCCCAAAAGAGTCATAGCTGAAGCAAAGTGTATGCGCTTACCGTCTTCCTTCCTGTCAAATCGTCGGGAAAGCAATGTATGGTATTTGTCGTTTGTGAAGATTACTTTTGTCTCTGCTGCGTGTATGCCGGCCTTCTTTGCCAATAGGTGTGAGAAATGTTCCCAAAGCCCAGTATCATAATCATCTTTGCGGGACGGAAACTTTGCTATATGCAGGATCTTGTTCTCGTCAATTACGCTTGCCTTTGGACGCGCCCCGCCAAGGGATGAACCCGGTTGTACAAGCTGCTCGATCCAGCGTCTTTCAGGCAGGTGGTTCTCCTCTTCACTTTTTTCGATCTCAGAACTGGCAGCAATTAGTTCTCGGATATCGGTTATTGGTGGAATTCTCAGAACTTCACTTGCATTGATATATTCTCCGTCCAAGGAGTCCTTAAAACGGAGCCCACCCATGCGGGAGTAGTCTTCGATTCCGACAAGATAGTCAAAGGATGAAAGACGGCGGACAGGACGCTTCTCCTCTTTCGCCAGAATCTGTTCCCTGCGATTTATCAATGTGCGTCCCCATCTGTCTGGAAGGGCATCAGAAAAACATCCGAAAATATCCTTGCCAGGAGCTGTATATTGCTGCCCTGGATAGTTGTTCAAGTCATCACTCAGAAACAAGTTGCCATAGTCCCTTAGCCAGTCATCACTATAGCAAAATCCATAACTGTCTGAGCCACGAAGTGATTCATAGCTCAGTTCTCCGATCAGCCTTGGTTCTTTAAGCCAATCAAAGTCAGCAAAGACATATAGTCGTTTCATGGCTTATTCTTTTTTAGATGCTCTCTCTCGCTTTTTCAAACTCAAATCCTGTAAAGCCTTTCCCATCGCGTCTTCTTTGGCAAGCAGAAGTATATCATCATCCAGTTGAAGCGCATAGAGAACTCTGAGATAAATGCCGATAGCTACTGTCGGTATACCCTTTTCAATCCGGCCAACCGTAAGTGGAGAGCAGGTTGCGCGTTCGGCAACCTGAGCTATGCTGAGATTCCTGCGCAGCCTAGCCAGTTTGATCTGCTCACCCACTATCTGCATCTTCTGCTCTAGTTTTCTTGGCAACTTGGTGCCCATTGTATTTTTTGCCATATTCAACATATCATATAATATGCAAATATACTACTTTTTATCTATTTAATGATGTATTATAGGTGAAAAATCGCAAGAATAGAAGATATGGTATTTAAGCGGTTCTACACTTTTTCAAGCGAATAAATCGAATTCGTCACACTTTTTCCATCGAATGAAACTCCATTTATACACTTTTCCATCAAAATTGAGGCTTAAAATCTACACTTTTCCATGAAATCAGCACCTTTACTTTATCCCCGTATTCATGTATACGCCAATTAAAGTAAAGTCAAAATAAGGGAAGAAAAGAAATGGCTTCGCCAAACAGACCAACCGATTTGACGATGTCTACCAATGATACTGCCTGTTTATTCTTTTGGCTGCAAAATCTTCGTGACTGCATCTTGCTTTTAGTTGACATCAGTTGGTGAAAATCCCACTTATTTTCGTACCTTCGCAACGGATAGAAAACAGGTGGACTTCGGACGTGAAAAGGGAGTTTTCCCGTTGGTTCTGATTCAAGTGAAAAGTGCAGCAAAACGGACGGTTTTTGGACCTGAAAAACAAGCGAGAAAAGGCTTTTCTACCGTTTAAAACGCAACTCTTTCATATTCAAGTTGTTCGGTATGCTGCGTCGGAAAGTAGAAAATGTTAATTAGAAGACATCTCCCCAATGAAAGGTCAAATCATAGCGAAATAGCTAAACCGCTGATATTCAAAGGATTAACAGGGGAGTACAGAGACTGTGACCAACGGCTCAATTACCGACCGTTATACACTATATACACTGATAGTCAGAGTGTTACACGCTCTGTATTGGAAAGTAGGACATGAAAACAAGAGAAAACAAACAGGAACACTACGGCATATTGGATTGATAATCAGTGATTTGCAGAAGAAAAACCGCCGTTTCTAACAACGGCTCAAACTCTGTTCCTGCATTGTGTTCATGTCTGATTATCAATGTGTTAGATGCTCTGCATCGGTAAGTAACTTTCACTTAATTCACGCTTTCACACATATAAATTCTTGTCCCAATTTGAAATAATATCAGCCTTTCAAATATGTATTAATATACAAAACTTGAAAGGCTGATGCATCAAAATTTACGCGAAATTATACGGCATTATTCTCTTCAAAGATAGCCATTCTACGTTCTAAATCTTCCAACTGTCTGTCTTCAATAAATGAAGTGCAAACACGCAAACCATTTTGACAACTACCTGTTGTTACTAAACATATAGCACTAACGCCATAATACATAAGTTCATGTGCCAATTGCCCACCAGTCATACCTGGGTAACCAACAGTGAAATAAAAGCCATCAGCTATAGGTTCACTTAGATCTTTATCATATACAATGTAAAAGCCGTGATCTGTAAATATTTTTTTCAGTTTATGAGCTCTTTCACCATAAATACTTATATCCTTTCTGAAATCATATTCGCCATCACATGCTGCTTTAAACATCCCTGCCATCGCATATTGTGCGCTATGACTTGTTCCTGAAGATAATGCATAAAGCATTCTTGTAGAAAAGACATAACCAAAGGAGAGTCCTTCATATCTTGCACCAAGATTATCATAATGACGATGGAACAACTTGTTACTGATACATGTCACTCCAATTCGTTCACCTGCATAACTAAACGCTTTACTTCCACTTATAAAAAGCATATAGTTATCCGTAAATCTTGCAACCGTTGCCTGATAAGGAGGCTCAAACGGTACACTTAACTGCTTACGGAAATCCATGGCAAAGTAAGCCAGGTCTTCCATTATTATTGTATCATATTTAGTTGCAAGCTGACCAATAATACGCAATTCGTCATCATTAAAACAGATCCAAGATGGATTATTCGGGTTGCTATATACTATTGCACAAATATTACCCTTAGATAAATATCCCTCTAATTTTTGAGCAAGTTTGTCACCTCTAAAATCATAGACATCAAAAGTTTCATATTTGACACCCATGACCTGCAATTGCATCTTCTGAACAGGAAATCCCGGGTCAATAAATAATACGGTGTCTTTCTTTGGGTCACATTGTGAACATGTCAGGAAAGCTGCAAACGTACCTTGCATACTACCACATACAGGAACACAGCATTCCGGCATAATATCTATGCCGATAAAAGCTTTGACAAAACGTGATGCCTGTTTTTTCAATTCAGGGTATCCCTGAATATCGGGATATGTGTGTGCAATACCATTTTTTAAAGCTTCGATTTGTGCCTTAACACCTACTTCAGATGCAGGCAAGCCCGGTATACCCATTTCCAGCTTAATGAATTCCACACCAGACTCCTTTTCTACAGAAGCAGCAACAGACTTTACCTCACGTATCGTAGCCTTTTCGAAGTCCTGTATGCCCAAACTTCTTATTGTATTATCAACAAGAACCTTGTCTATTGGTGTATTTTTCATATTTCAGATAATTTGAAATTCTATTTACTTTCACTTATTCCGATATTAAGAGCTTTAATATTCGCATTAACGACCTCTTCGCCTTTACGTGCAAACACTCTGCCCAAAGCAGCCTTTATCTCTTCGTATCCTATACCCAATGACTTTTGAGCAGCTCCTAATAATATCATATTAGCAGAACGCGGCACATTATTATCCTTTGCCAACTGCTCGATATCAATGAAAACGACATTATTCAGTTTTGAATATTCCTCCTTTATTTTATCCATATCAGGATAATTAGGAATATTGACAAAAGGAACACTTGACGTTATAATCCATCCCGTTTTCTTATTAAGATATGGAAGATATCGTAATGCCTCCATTGGTTCCATTGATATAATAACGTCAGCCTGACCTTCTGCAATCAAATCACTATTAATTGGTTCAGAAGATATACGCAAGTTACTCTGCACGTCGCCACCGCGTTGTGACATTCCGTGAACCTCTGCCTGCTTAATATAAAGTCCGTCCTTTATTGCAGCTTCACCAATAATTGTTGCGATTGAAAGAATACCCTGTCCTCCTACACCGCAAAGTATTATATCTGTTTTCATTTTGATTGATTTGCGTTTAACTTTTTTTCTCTTAAATGTCTCTGCAATGTCTGCATACATTCACGACATGGTATAATTACACTCAAGCCATGATAATTAATTTCCTCTCTCAGCATTTTTGTTATTTCAGGCATATTCTTTGGAAGAGGAACAACTGTTCTTAAATGTTCATTATTCAGTCCTAAGCCTTTACATATAGCTTCCAGCTTATTCGTTCCGGCAGAATCTTGCCCACCAGTCATGGCTGTTGTAAGATTATCACTAATAATGACCGTTATATCTGCATTTTCGTTAATCGCATCAAGCAAGCCTGTCATGCCAGAGTGCGTAAATGTTGAATCGCCTATAACGGCAACTGCTGGCCATAAGCCGGCATCTGCTGCACCTTTAGCCATTGTTATACTTGCACCCATGTCTACTGTTGAATGCAAAGCTCTAAATGGCGGCAGAGCTCCTAATGTATAACATCCGATATCACCAAAGACTCTTGCATTTTCATAATCTTTCAAAACTTCATTAAGAGCGGAATAGACATCTCTATGTCCACATCCCTGACACAATGCAGGTGGACGAGGTGTTACATTTTCACTTGGAGCATAACATTCATCAACAGGAAGACCTAAAGCCTTCTTTACAAGATCAGGATTTAATTCTCCTGTACGCGGAAGTTCACCGGTAAGACGCCCCTTTATTGTTGCATCGCCAGGCATTATGCCGCGAAGCATGTCTTCAATGAAAGGCTGCCCCTCTTCAATAACCAATACAGAATCGCACGCAGAAGTCATCTGTCTTATCAAATCCTTTGGCAATGGATATTGACTTATTTTTATTACAGGATTAGGACATCCCTGAGGATAACATTCATTCAAATAATTTATAGCAATTCCGCTTGCAATTATTCCTAAAGACTTATCACCGCCATCAATATATTGATTATACTTACTATTCTTAGCGTCATTTTCCAGTTCTGGCTGCATCGAAGTAACTATATCGTTCTTCCTGCGTGCCATAGCTGGCAATAAAATCCAATCAGCAGCCTTGGAATCATAATTGATATTATTCTGCTCTCTTGAATTATCACAGATCTCAACAACCGCACGACTATGAGCCATTCTGGTTGTAACTCGCATAAGAATAGGAAGATGTATTTTCTCACTATAATCAAAGGCATACCTTACCATGTCATATGCCTCTTGCTGGCTGCTCGGTTCAAAACATGGAATCATGGCAAACTTAGCATAGAACCTGCTATCTTGTTCATTTTGAGAAGAGTGCATTGAAGGATCATCAGCAACCAATACGACTACTCCTCCATTAACTCCAGTCATAGCAGAATTGACAAATGGGTCGGCACAAACATTAAGACCCACATGCTTCATACAAACAAGAGCACGCTTTCCCATAAACGACATACCGAGTGCTTCCTCCATAGCAGTCTTCTCGTTTGACGACCATCTGCGATGGATGTTGCGCTCCTTTGCCGTTTTAGAATTCTGAATATACTCTGTTATTTCTGTAGAAGGTGTACCAGGATAGGCATACACCCCACTAAGACCTGCGTCTATCGCGCCTTGCGCAATAGCCTCATCTCCTAATAAGAGTTTTTTCATAATATCAGATTTAATTTAACAAGATTGGTTATTAAAATGATAATTTTATTTAACAGTCACCTTTAATGGTGAATGAAGTGCTTTCAGGTACTCTTTAGAACGTAAGTTCCATTCATTAAATGTGCGAACATCATTCTTACTCCATGCAGAGCCGAAATAATATGTATATTTCTCATTTGGCTGATATGTAATAAGCCCTACTCCATGTCCGGCATTTCCATTAACAGGATTATCATACATCATTTTTTTTGTTGCCTTAACACCATTAGGGAACAACACTCCAACATAAATCTGGAAATTTTGCTTTGCCGGATTATCTGTAGGATCTGCATAAAGCACATAATTATCTCCACAAGCTACACTCTTTGTGTCTTCACTATGAAGTACAACTCCAGCCACCATATCACAAGGCTTAGTAAGTCCTTCGTACCATACGGTCATTTTATTATAGTTGCTACCTTTATCAAGGCTTATAATACGATGTTCAACAACATTCTTGTCACTTCCTATAGAAAATGGGTTGTAATCAAGCTGGACTGTAAAGCGCAAAGGTCCATTATCCAATATTTTATATGTCTTATAACAATAAGGTAAGACCATCTCCCCTCCAGACAAAAGCGCAGGAGCGCCACAACCCAACGTCGGACCAACCTTATAGCAGTCAAGTCCGTATCCATGGTCAAAGTGATATGTTGTTGCCTCTTCCATTTCATGAGCTTCTTCTGTCTTTCCTGCTTTCTTTAACTCTTCAATCTTAGCATGGTTTGAAAGTTCTGTTACATACCTCTTATCAACCTCCAAATCCGGCGTATTTTTAACCCAGACATCTATTCCAAAAGCCTTTTCGCCTGTACGCTGTAAGGCAGGACCATAAGCACGATAAGCAGTACGGTCATTTTCCCATGCAATGTCATCTACACGCTCGGGATATTGCTTACCACAAACAATGGTCTTCATTTCTTTAGGAGTTCCTGGAGTAATAGTAAAATCTGCTGACCCTGCAGGTCGCACACTGGCATCAATCAACAACTTTCCGTCATATGAGATCTGGTACGCCACCTGCTGTCCCAATGCATTCTTTACAATAAAACTTTCTCCATTCTTTATTCCTAATTTCGAATAAACATCTTTGAGCTCAACCTCTATAAGCTCTTGACGCTGAACGTCATATGGATTTGTAACTGTCACAGTAACATTATCTGCCATCGCTGACAACGGCATTGCAAACATAAATAAAGATAATACCCTAAAGTTTTTCAAAAAGTTCATACGATATAGTTTTATTTTAGTTTATTATATTCATACATTTATTCTCATTTGAGATTTTTGATGAAGAACTGAGCAATCTGCCTGTAGATATGATTACGCGTATTACCTCCGTATATACTATGATTACGGTTTGTGTAAACATTCATCTTAAAGTCTTTGTCTGCCTGTACGAGTGCCTCTGTATATTCAAACACATTCTGTGGATGAACATTGTCATCAGCCAAGCCTTGACAAATAAGCAGTTCGCCATGCAGGTTTGCAGCACGCTTAATCGGATTTACATCATATCCAGAAGGATTCTCTTTTGGAGTACGCATATATCTCTCAGTATAAACCGTATCATAAAATCTCCAGTCTGTAGGAGGTGCAACAGCAACTCCTGCCTTGAAGACTTTACGTCCTTCACTCATGCTCATTAATGTATTGAATCCACCAAAGCTCCATCCCCATATACCGATATTATTTTTATCAACATAAGGCAATGAGCCTAAATATATGGCAGTTTCAACCTGGTCTTTAGATTCAAGATCACCGATTTTCAAATAAGTACATTTTTCGAAATCAGCACCACGCGCTCCTGTACCTCTGCCGTCAACACAGACAAGAATAAATCCTTGCTGCACCAAATATTGGTCAAGCAAAGCGCCCTGCCCCATTGAACCTATATTCCATGAGTTGACAACCTGCTGACTGCCGGGACCACTATATTGCCACATAATTACAGGATATTTCTTACTTGCATCAAAATTAGCAGGTTTAATCATAACACCATTCAGCTGAACACCTTCAGATGTCTTGAAGCTAAAAAATTCTTTTGAAGGCAAATCATATTCAGCAAGAGTTTTCTTCAACTCGCTATTAGTAATCAATGATACGGTTTCTTTGCCTGAATTATTAAAGATACCATATTCATATGGTGTATTTCTGTCGCTCCACTGATTTACAAAATATTTATAATCAGCACTAAACACAGCTATATTCCAACCATCGCGTGAAGTCAGACATTCAGTCTTGCCATTTTTATAAGTAACATAAACCTCACGATTCATAGGATTTTTGCCTGCAGCCTGATAGTATGTAGCACCGGTCTGCTCGTCGTATCCATAAACATCTGTTACATCATACTGGCCGTCAGTCACCTTACGCAGCAACTGCCCGTTCATATTGTAAAGATATAATTGCATATAACCATTTCGGTCACTTGGCATTAATATATGATTAGAAGAAATCAATATATTAGCCATTGCTTCTTCTTTCACATACTTTGGCACAGATTCCTTTATCAGCAACTTGCATACTGTACTTCTCGGATTAGCCCCATACAGACAGAGCTGATCCTGATGTCTGTTCATTGTGTAAACAATTATCTTTTGCGGATCTGAAGTTGCCTTTATACGGGGTATATATCCGTCTTTGTCCATCTGCAGCTGCATGGTGCGTGTCTGACGCGACTGAATATCATAGCTCAGAACAGAAACAGTTGAATTTTTCTGGCCTGCTTTTGGATATTTATACGAATATAGCCCTGGATACTCTGAATATTCTGTCATTTCCGGCTCAAGCCCTTTAAACATTTGTAAAGAATATGTAGGCACATCCTTTTCATCAAAACGAATCCAGCAAAGCATACTTCCGTCGGCATTAAATGTAAGTGCAGAATTAAATCCGAACTCTTCTTCATAAACCCAATCTGGCACTCCATTAATAACCTCATTACGCTTGCCGTCTTTAGTAACCTGACTCTCCGAATTGCCATAAAGCAGCTTAACAAGATAAATATTATTGTCACGTACAAAAGCTACTTTCATTCCATCCGGCGACCATACAGGCGACTGCTGCTGGCCGTTATCCGAAAGTTTTTCCAACTTACGGTCTGCAATATTATAAATATAATAATCAGCTGTATAAGACCTGCGATAAATCTTCTTAGAGTTAGTCTGAACCAACATCTTCTTCCCGTCAGGGCTCATTATATAATTTTCAAGCTTGTCAATTTTTTCACCGACAGTATTGTTTACGTCAAACAACACACTTACTTGCTTTCCTGTCTTATAAGAATATTTTATTATTCTCTTCCCGTCCTTGCTTATCATAGCATAGCAGTCTCCGTCGGACATGGGGCTGACAGCACTAAGATATTCAGCAGCAAAAGTTTTGCCTGCAACATCTTTTAAAGAAAGCAGATTTCCAGAAATCATATTACTAGCAGCAAACAATAAAGCCGCACACATAATAAAAAGTCTTTTCATTGTATTTTATAAATTATTTTGAGCACAAAGATACATAATTTTCACTACATTTGCATCTCAATTGATTTAAAAGATATTAATGCCGTATGGCAAAAATTTAAGCGTAATTATACAATGCAAGATTTAAATAAAAAAACGACATTACCTTATAATGATTTTGGCAGCTGGATAAGATCTATTTTCCCGTTCAAAATACAAAAGATTTCTGTTGATGCAGGCTTCTCATGCCCCAACCGGGACGGCAGAATCAGTTACGGCGGATGTGCCTTTTGCAACAACAGCACATTCAATCCTGCTTATTGCGACAAGAACAAAACTATTAAGGAGCAGCTTGAAAAAGGAAAGATGTTTTTTCGCAACAAATATCCCGAAATGCGCTATTTGGCATACTTTCAGGCATACACAAACACGTATGGGAATATAGAGCAGCTTAAAAGGTTGTATGAAGAAGCACTAAATACAGAGGATATCGTAGGCATTGTTATTGGCACTCGACCAGACTGTATTAACAGCGAAATACTTGATTACCTTCAAAGCCTTTCACGGCAAACGTTTGTTATTGTTGAATACGGCATTGAATCAGCCAACAACGATACACTTAAACGCATAAACAGAGGACACACTTTTGAATGTTCAAGAAATGCAATTGAGGAAACGACTTCAAGAGGCATAATAACCGGAGGGCATATAATATTAGGACTTCCTGGAGAGGATACAAATGAAAATATAAAACAAGCATCACTTATATCCCAAACAAGCTTAAACATAATAAAAATACATCAGTTGCAGATAATACGGGGAACAAAACTTGAAAACGAATACTACCGAGGAGGAATCCACACCTATGACGTAGACGAATATATAGAATTGCTTGCAAAATATATACAACATCTTCGAAGTAATATAATAATAGACAGATTCACATCACAATCTCCTAAAGATTTGCTGATAGCGCCAGACTGGGGATTAAAAAATTACGAATTTACAAATAAGTTTGTCAACTATCTAAAGAAGAACAATATATATCAAGGACAACTTTGGGGTGAAAACAACAAATATAATCAGCAATAACCTTATCGCTAAAATGCGAACAAACTAATTGCACACTTTCATCTTTCTTTACAAAATTCAGAAATTTAAGGCTTTATGCGTAAAGTATTTCCATAAAAGATCAAGAATTATGAGAAAATAACACCAAAAACGCACTAAAGACGTAATCAGCTCATAATCAGCACTTTAAGCTGAATTATTATATCAATAATGCAATTCAAGATAATGTCTTACTTATAAAATCCAGCTAAAATACGCATGTTTTTCGAGACAAAACCATAAGAATTTGTCTCCAAAACCAATGCTTTTATTGATTAAAAGCATTGGTTTTATAAAACAGAATAACTACTTTCACCGCAAAAGCTATAACATTCAGCATGATTCACGCTGTGTGACATCAAGAAAATATCTATTTTCCAATTTAATATTGTAATATTATTTTACTGCACACTGACAGCAAATTATTTATAATATAATGCCCAAATGCAACAATCTCTCCACTTCAGCCTTTGGCATGCAAACCGTAAACGATATTACATAATAAAAAATATTAGACACAATTATACATTTATTCACAAAAAGCATCTGTAATTGGATAAAAATACTTAACTTTGTTTACGTATACAACCAAAACACTATAATAGTTAAAACTTAAATCTCGTAAAATATGACAAAAGAAAAACTGACTGATTCACAAACATCATTCGTAAAAAAGATGTCTGTAAGCATCATGGCTTTTTTAAAAAAGTATTTTAATGCCATGCCCGACAAAGAGGATGAAGAAAATACAATCAAGGCCATAAGTAATGGAGTATCATTTCACGGGGCCAATCTGTGGGTTCTGGTTTTTGCAATATTCATAGCATCATTGGGCCTCAACGTGAATTCTACCGCAGTAATAATCGGCGCCATGCTGATATCACCACTTATGGGACCTATAATCGGAATGGGATTAGCTGTTGGTATAAACGATTTTGAATTACTAAAGCGGTCACTTAAGAACTATCTCGTGGCAACAATAATAAGTGTATGTACAGCAACACTTTATTTCTTACTGACACCACTTGACGAAGCCCAGTCGGAGCTCTTAGCCCGCACATCCCCCACACTATACGATGTACTTATAGCATTATGCGGTGGTGCAGCCGGCATTGTAGCCCTGGCCACAAAGGGGAAAGGAAATGTGCTGCCAGGAGTCGCAATTGCTACAGCCTTGATGCCGCCGCTCTGCACAGCCGGCTTTGGAATAGCCACAGGTAACCTTTTCTATTTTCTTGGCGCTTTCTATCTGTTTTTTATTAATACGGTATTCATTGCCCTCGCCACATATATTGGCGTAAGAATGCTTAAATTCAAGGAAAAACAATTTGTCGACCATGAAAGACAAACTACAGTAAAGAAATACATTATTATCATTGTAGTTGCCACAATGATACCGGCAGGCTTCATGACATACAGTATTGTAAAAACAAGCGTATTTAAAAGCAATCTCAGCAAATTTGTAAAAGAACAATTAGACAGTACTGGCACAAGGATTATTTCATATGAAGCCAACAACGACAGTCTCACATTACGTGTTGTCGCCGTAGGAAAGGAACTGTCAGATAGTGCTATTGCAAAAGCTGAGAAAGAAATGCAGAATTATAATATCCGGCAGTATAAACTTGAGGTAATACAAGGCTCTGAGTCAACATCATTAATGATGCTCAACAACAGACTGACAAATATGCGAACATCTAACGATAACTACTCAGATATGGTTCGTGAAGAAACAGCAAAAATATCTGAACTTCAGAAAAGCCTTGACCAATATACAAAATATGACATTATGGCACCTGCAGTAGCAAAGGAAATTAAGTCATTATTCGACAACATTGACGACATAAGCCTGTCTAATGCCAGTTATGTAAACACAGATTCATTAAAGGTTAAACATTACACATTGGCCGTTATTGGCGTTAAAGCAAAAGCCAATATGAAAGAACTCGAAAGGAGCAAAATCACAGATTGGCTAAAGGCAAGACTTCAAGCAGACAGCATAAAAGTTATTATAACGAAAAATTAAAACTAAATAATTATATAAACAAAAAACAGAAGGATACATTTTATGCTGTATCCTTCTGTTTTCATTTACGATGGTCATCTACTCCAAGTGAAATTTATTGGTAAAAGTAATAAAACCAATATGTTTCTCCATAAGTGTCTTTAACATAAGAAAAACGCTCTGACTTGTTATTGTACTTTTCTTCAAGTTTTTGAAAATCCGCATAGTCAGCATCCATTATCTCGCTATGAAAGACCAAAACAGGATTCGACCTTAAATGTGTATACAATGTGAGCGCTTCTCTATAATGCTTTGGCAAAGCAGGTGAGCTTAGATTATATTTGTTTTTAATTATGTTCACAAATCCATCTAAATTTTTATCTAACAAATAACCACATAATATATAGTCTGTTACAGACTTCATTGCCAGACCATGATTTTCCAGATACAACAGATACTCAAGGGGCTTCATCTTTCCCATCTTTCGTATACCAAGCTGCTTGAATATCTCTGTTTCAGGAAACATCATACATTTGACATTCACCCCATCAGGCAATAATATATCAGAACCACCTATAGGTATAGGATACTCAAACAAACGTTCACCCAATTGCTTTGTACGCGACAAAGCGTAAATTCTCAACATAGTTAAATCAGGATCCGTATCATCAGACTTCTCGCCTACGCTCAAAGCATCATCATAATCATTTGACTCTAATAAATGCTCTATCCTTAAACGATAATGAAAAATCTCATTTGTATTTCCCAAAACACATACCATCAACAACATAGCAGACAAAGCCAAAAGACTCTTCCACAAACCTCCGGTCAAACTTCCTGTATAAGACGTATCAATATAGAATATTGACTTCTGTCTAGACAAAACAGCAAAAATTGCATACAATATTATAACAATGCATACGATTACTATAACATTGGTTGGAAATAAACTAACATCGAAATCCTGATTCCCGGATGTCAGAACAGCGAGAAACATTAATGATGGCAAATAATTCAGAATATTAATCCATCCATCAAACCTCGTTAACTTACTCACGCCAAGTTTGACAAGAAACAATACCACTGTAAGCAATACCGCACCTATGGTTTTGTTGTAATGAGTAATGCCTCCAGACAAGACATGTTGCTCCATAGCAATAATATCAGACTGGAAGAAATATAAATATACAAAAGTAAATAATATGAAAACAATAGCACATACAGAATTAACTAATGTGCTATTGTTTGTCTTGACTTCTTGTGTCATATTAATTTTTCTTTAAGACCACGGCTGACCGAGCAGGGATATAAAGTTTTAACCATTCCTTATGATCTTTTACATAAAGAGGATCAAAGTTTGTCATATGTGTCATACTGTCATCAGCAAGTCCATTTCCACCAAACTTTTTAGCGTCAGTATTCAATACAACATCATAAGATCCTGTAGGAACCAAGAATCCGTAATCAGTAAAGGATCGTGTGGGATTAAAATTAAACACAAATATCAAATCGCCACGCATAAAAGCCAATATCTGGTCACCATCATTATGCCAAATCTCCTGTACGTTCGTCCGTTGGAAATTACGCACACTCTTGATAACGCTAAGCATTTCACGGTCAAAATCACCCAAATAATGATAGCACAAATCTTTATTGTCTACCAAATTCCATTGTCTTCTTGCGTATTTGTAGCTCCAACCATTACCCTCTCTAGGAAAGTCTATCCATTCAGGATGCCCAAACTCATTTCCCATAAAGTTAAGGTATCCGCCATTAATTGCAGCAGCAGTTACTAAACGTATCATTTTATGCAAAGCTATTCCACGATGAACGACCTCATTTTCGTCGCCTTTTTTGAAATGCCAATACATATCCGCATCAATAAGACGGAAAACAATTGTTTTATCACCAACCAAAGCCTGATCGTGACTTTCACAATAACTTATAGTCTTTTCATCCGGACGCCTGTTCTTTACTTCCCAGAAAATACTGCTAGGCTTCCAGTTTTCGTCACTTTGCTCCTTTATCGTCTTTATCCAATAGTCAGGAATATTCATTGCCATCCTATAGTCAAAGCCGTATCCGCCATCCTCAAACTTAGCTGCAAGCCCCGGCATACCGCTTACTTCCTCTGCAATTGTTATTGCATTAGGATTAATTTCATGAATTAGTTTATTAGCAATAGTAAGATAACAGATTGCATTATCATCTTCATGCCCGTTGAAATAATCACCATAATTACAAAAAGCCTCTCCTAAACCATGACTATAGTAAAGCATGGAAGTAACGCCGTCAAAACGGAAGCCGTCAAAATGGAATTCCTTAAGCCAATATTTACAATTGCTCAACAAGAAATGCATAACCTCATCCTTACCATAGTCAAAACACAAGCTATCCCATGCGGGATGCTCATGCCTGTCACCTGGATAAAAATATTGGTTAGGATCACCTGCTAAATTACCCAATCCCTCAACTTCATTCTTAACAGCATGACTATGAACAATATCCATAATCACTGCTATGCCGTTGCGATGAGCTTCATCAATAAGAGACTTTAGTTCTTCAGGAGTACCAAATCTGCTTGAAGCAGCAAAGAAGCTACTTACATGATAACCGAAAGAACCATAATAAGGATGCTCTTGTATTGCCATAATTTGTATACAATTATAACCATCCTCAATTATTCTCGGCAACACATTCTCCTTAAATTCAGTATAAGTACCAACCTTTTCCGCATCTTGCGACATTCCTATATGGCACTCATATATCAGAAGCGGACTCTTATTTGGTTTAAACTTCTTTTTCCTCCACACATAAGGCTTTTCAGGATTCCAGACTTGGGCTGAGAATATTTTTGTTTCTTCATCCTGCACAACTCGCTGAGACCATGCCGGGATACGTTCTCCAGACCCGCCATTCCAATAAACATGCATTTTGTATAAATCGCCATGCTTCATACCTTTCTCTGAGATTTTCAATTCCCAGTTTCCGGTTCCTTCTATACGCTTGGCTTTATACTTTTCTGTCTCTTGCCAATTATTGAAATCGCCGACAAGATAAATTTCTGTCGCATTAGGCGCCCACTCTCTAAAGACCCAGCCTCTTGATAATTTATGCAAGCCATAATAATCGTACCCACTGGCAAAATCCTCTAATGATATTTTACCATTACGAGTCAGCTGGCCTAATTTCCACAAGGCATGATCATGCCGCCCTCTTATGGCATCTTCATAAGGCGCGAGATAACCATCATTAACAACTAAGCCAATATGTTTCGGCTCATTTGCCGCTTTACTATCCGTTTTAGCCTTATTATTTAATGATTTGGCTTTTCTGGTAACCATGATACCTCCTTAAAAACTTTTTATAATAACATTATTGTTTGATACTCTCAGCAAAATTATGCTAAGACTTTAAATATGGCCTTCTTTATTTCTGCCTGTTCAGAAATACAAGGAGCATGACCGTCTTGAGGGAAAAATATAGCAAACTCGCCGGGCTTACAGGTAACGTACGTAGCAGCAGCTCCTTCATATTTTGTTATATCTTTTTCTTCATTATATTCTGCTTCAGGCAAATCCTTTAATGGAGTATATCCATACGTCTCTGACGTACTTAAAGGTATCTGGATATCAATCATTTTCTTATGAGTTTCCAGCAAAGCACTTTCACATGATTTACCTTTTGCCACTTGTATATTTACGAATAAATCTGTGCCTTTAATCAGATGTTTTCCTTCACTTAATTTATTTAAATCATTTGATTTCAAAAAATCAACTACATCATTAAATAATGGATTTAAAGAAACATATTTCTCTAAATTTTCCAATGTATCTATAACCATAAATATTATTTTAATTAATTATTGAACCTTATTTCCTAAAATATACATACCCTGAGAAACGATGTTACCATTTTTGTCTTTCTCAACATATTTACCATCACGCTTATCATCTTTATAAGAACCTTCAAAACGCCGTCCGTCCTTATCGACCTCTAAAGCTCGACCATTTCTTTTACCGCGACGATAAATACCCTTGAATTTACTTCCGTCTGAGAAATGTATTATAATTTCACCATCAAAAACGCCGTCTTTAAAATTACCTTCAAAGACATCTCCATTTTTTTTCGTTAACTTACCTAGACCGTTTTGTTTGTCAGCCTTCCAATATCCATTATATACATCACCGTTTTTCCAACGTAAGACTCCATGGCCGTCCTTATCTCCTTCCGTAAAATGTCCAGTATATTTATCGCCATTAGCAAAAGTAAAAATACCTTCACCCGTACGTTTTCCTCTAACATAATCGCCCTCGTACATATCGCCATTTTGGAATTTATATATACCTTTCCCATTTTGAACATCATCTAGCCAATCACCGATATATACATCTCCATCAGCATAATGATTGGTTCCTTTTCCTGAGCGCAAATTATCTAGCCACATACCATCATATGTTGTCCCGTCGCCCCAATCAAAGAATCCTTTACCCGTTTTCTTGTCATCTTTCCATTCACCAGTATAATAGGCACCACCGCTATAAGTGTATGTTCCTTTTCCGGTACGTTTATCCTGATACCAATCGCCGTCATATTTGTCGCCGTTGTAATACCACATTACACCATGGCCCTGTTGATAATCACGAAACCATAGTCCAACATATTTGTTATTATTCATAAAATGATATGTCCCTCTACCGTGTTGCTGATCTTGGAACCATTCTCCTTCATACTTCTCCCCATCAGAAAAAGTATAAACTCCATATCCTTGACGCTTTCCTTTCACATATTCACCTTCATAAGTATCCCCGTTTTTATAAACAGTTTTACCTTTCCCATGAGGTTTTCCAGAAGCCATTTCACCCTGGTATGTTCCACCATCTTTAGTCTCACATGAGCCTAATGTTATCTTTTGCGCACTACATATTAGAGGCAAAGCAGCACAAAATAAAAGCAATATATAGTTCTTCACGATTTTTCTTTTTAAATTTATCACCAAAAGTAATAAAAAATAACCATACTGCAAAATTATTTTTTTAAAATCGGTTTTACGAATATATTTATTGATAAATATTAGTATCTTTGCAAAAATATTAAAACAGAAATACTATGAACTTTGTAGGAATCATACCAGCAAGATATTCGTCAACACGCTTTCCCGGAAAACCGTTAGCCATTTTAGGCGGAAAACCCGTAATTCAACATGTTTACGAAAAAGTTTCAAAAGTGCTTGACGACGTATTCGTCGCCACTGACGATGAAAGGATTAAGGACGCGGTGGAAAGCTTTGGAGGAAATGCTATTATGACATCCCCTAATCACAAAAGTGGGACTGACAGAATAGAAGAAGCAGTAAATATTATAGAAAAAAAATTTGACGTCATAATCAACATCCAAGGCGATGAGCCATTTATTCACAAGACCCAAATAGAAACAATATGCAGATGTTTCGATGACTCAGAAACTATGATTGCGACTTTAGGCAGGCCATTTACAGAAAAAGACTCTATAAACGATTTAGAGAATCCCAATTCCCCGAAACTCATTTGCGACAACAATGGCTTTGCCATGTATTTTAGCAGGAACATAATACCCTATATACGCGGAGAAGAAAAATCAAATTGGATAAACAAATTCACATATTTAAAGCATATTGGACTTTATGCGTACAGGGCTAATGTCTTGTCAGAAATAACAAAATTACCGCAATCAAGCCTAGAGCTTGCTGAAAGTTTGGAACAACTCAGATGGCTTCAAAATGGATACCGCATAAAAGTAGGCATTACCCGCGTTGAAACCATAGGAATTGATACTCCCGAAGATTTAAAGCGCGCAGAAGAATTTATCACCCAACACGACAGGCAATAAAGAACGAACAAAGACTATCACATATAACAAAGCAATTTCATCTGAAATCAGATAGAAGAAAAAAAATGAAAGGGCGCATTTTTATGCGTCCTTACATTTTTCTCCAAACGACAAACTTACATTTGCATTTAGCCGACCAATAGCGAGTACTATTGCAGACAACAAATACACACATTAATTTTAATCAATATATTCAAACCAAAACATATCAGGAAAAGGCAACCTTTCTCTTATGAGTATAATGGTGAAATATTGAACTTTTATAACAATCGTTCCACGAATGCAGCTGTTGAATTATTCAATGCAAAAATCAAACTTTTCAGAGCTAATCTGGCTCACCCGATAAATAGTGGGGAAAGTAAATATTACGCATAAATTTTAGTCAGCCTAAAGAGGAAGAATGGTATGTCAATAA
>ENA-OPDD01000055-OPDD01000055.1-human-gut-metagenome-genome-assembly--contig:-NODE-55-length-69079-cov-4.172317_pt1 | contig 69079 bp, 60 predicted proteins | sample MGYA00241574_ERZ501499 | MGnify/ENA primary metagenome ERZ501499 (study PRJEB25962, sample SAMEA2042576) | human gut metagenome | biome: human gut; feature: human-associated habitat; material: faeces...
GCGGGAACTCTGTTACCCATACGAAACGATATTCGTTTTTGTCAAGAAGATCCATCTGTTTTGCAAGTTCTACACGAAGAGCACCAAGAACATCATATACGACTTTGTTCTTGTCTGCTGCAAAGAGAAGCAGATCTCCCGGTTTACCTTCCATCGCCCGAACCAGAGCATCCATCTCTTCATCTGTCATGAATTTAGCAAAGGAAGATTTGCGTGTACCATCTTCTGCAATAGCGATGTAAGCAAGACCTTTTGCACCATAAGTCTTGGCGAAATCAACAAGCTTGTCAATCTTCTTACGAGGCATGCTTCCCTGGCCTTCTGCATTGATACCACGGACACTTCCACCAGCCTCCAGTGCATTCTTGAATACTACGAATCCGCAATCTTTCACTACTTCACTTACATCATGCAGTTCCATACCAAAACGCATATCCGGTTTGTCAGAACCGAAACGGTCCATAGCTTCCTGCCATGTAATTCTCTGAATTGGAAGCTTGACATCCACATCCAGAACTTCTTTAAACAGATAAGCAAGGAATCGCTCATTTACATCGATAACATCGTCTACGTCTACAAAGGAAAGCTCCATATCGATCTGTGTAAATTCCGGCTGACGGTCTGCACGAAGGTCTTCATCACGGAAACATTTTACGATCTGGAAATAGCGGTCATATCCGGAGCACATCAGCAGCTGTTTGAAGATCTGCGGTGACTGCGGAAGTGCATAGAAGCTTCCCGGATGAATACGGCTCGGTACCAGGTAATCTCTTGCACCTTCCGGTGTACTCTTGATCAGGAACGGTGTCTCGATCTCAAGGAATCCTTCTTTTGCCATGAACTGACGTGCGAGGGTAGCCACACGGCTTCTCATCATCAGGTTTCTCTGGATGTCCGGTCTTCTAAGATCGAGGAAACGGTATTTCAGACGTACTTCCTCTTTTGTCTTGGAATTCTCTTCGATTGGGAACGGAGGTGTCTCAGATTCAGATAAAATTCTGAGTTCTTCCGGTTTGATCTCAATCGCACCTGTTGCAAGATTTTCATTAACTGCACCGGAACGTTTTTCAACAGTTCCCACGATTGCTACAACAAACTCACTTCTAAGCTTTGCTGCCTTCTCAAGAAGCGCTTTATCTGTACTTCCCTCTTCAAAAACAACCTGGATCAGTCCGGAACGGTCACGTACATCTACAAAAACCAGTCCACCTTTATTTCTGTTCTTCTGTACCCATCCCATGATGGTTACTTTTTCACCGATGTTTGCCTCTGAAAGCTCTGCACACCGATGTGTTCTTTTCAGTCCTGTCATTGACTCTGCCATTCTAATTTATCCTCCTGCGTTTCTCTTTCCTTATAAATCCATAACGGAATCTTTGTAGCAGTCTGTGATATCTTCATATCCTTCTGCGATCAGTTGATCCTTCTGGAATTTCTTGTTCTTCTTCATATTGACCACCAGAACCTGTTTCCCGGCTGCGCGGTCAGCTTTTGCCATCTCAAGTACCTTGAGGATGCCTTCCTTGTGCATATTCTTTTCAAGAAGATATGCTTTTTTCTGGCGCTTGGAAGGAATCTCATATCCATTTTCCAGAAGCAGCATGACAATACGCTCAAATCCGATTGAGAATCCACATGCCGGTGTGTCCTGCCCTGTGAATTTACCGATCATCTTATCGTAACGTCCGCCACCTGCAACAGAGCCGCCAAATTCATCCATCGTTACTTCAAAAATGGTTCCTGTATAGTAAGATTGTCCACGTACCAGCGTCGGATCAAATTTTACTTTGAAATCTGCCTCTTTTGCACTTTCTACGCTGGAAATGATCATTTCCATACTGTCAGCTGTCTTCTCATCAAGGAATCCTGCCAGCTTTTCTTTGCAGAAACGGATTCCATCAACATCCGGGTTGATCTCATCAAAGAGTCCAAGATAAGTATCTACATTTTCTTTTGTATAACCCATCTCAACCAGTTCTTCGCCTACGCCTTCTTTGCCGATCTTATCCATCTTATCAAGGATGATAAATACTTCGTCGAAATCTTCTTCCTTAAATCCACTGAATGCAGCCATCGCCTTTAAGATATTACGGTCATTGATACATACCGTAAAATTGTGGAAATCCATCTTTCCAAGCATGGTCGTAGTTGCAAGGATCAGTTCGATCTCTGCAAGATTACCCGGCTCACCTAAAATATCGATATCGCACTGCATGAACTGACGGAAACGTCCTCTCTGTGGACGGTCTGCTCTCCATACATTGCCAATCTGAAGTGCCTTAAACGGTGACGGCAGTTCATTTGCATGATTTGCATAGTATCTTGCAAGCGGAACTGTCAGGTCATAACGAAGTCCTCCGTCTACCAGATCGATCTCTTCTTTTGCCTCAGCAATTTTCAGTTTTTCCCCTCTCTTCAGAATCTTGAAGATCAGTTTTTCATTGTCGCCACCCTGTTTGCTGCACAGGTTCTCAATGTGTTCCACACACGGTGTCTCTATGGAAGTAAATCCAAATGTCTTATAGGTATCCTTGATCATCTGGATCACATAATCTCTGATTTCCATTTCTTTCGGGAGCATGTCTTTCATGCCGGTAACCGGTTTTTTCTTTAATGCCATAACCATTCTCCTTTTCGCTCTATCATCTCATCGATACGGGAAATATATTCTCCCACATCTCTGACATTTTCTATTCTTATCAGATTCGTCATCCGCCCGTTTTTACTTCCGGGCGCCGGAATCTCATACGGAAGCACCACCTTAGTCGATGCGCCTGCACCGGCAGCAACGATGGACTGCTTTTCCTCCATAATCAGTATATTGTAAATTCCCGCTTTGTCAACCTTTGCGTAACCTACATTTTCAAAATTTCCTGCAATATTCTTCTGTCTGTAGAGATAATACGGATAAAGTCCCATCTCACCGGCCGCCTTACGTGCCATATCGATCATCTCTTCCAGCTCTCTTGCCATCTGTTTGTAATTTTGTTTTTCTGTGCTTGCAGCCCGTTCGCGTGTCAGTCTCGAACCATGTTTCATTGCAAGTGCATGGACCGTCAAACTGTCCGGTGCAAGCTCTTTGATCTGACGAAGAGTATCTTCCATCTCCTCCGGATGTTCTCCCGGAAGACCTGCGATCAGATCCATATTGATATTGTCGAATCCCAGTTCTCTTGCCAGATGGAAAATGCGGACTACATCCTCCACTGTGTGACGTCTTCCTATCACATCCAGTGTCTTCTGCTGCATGGTCTGTGGATTGATGGAAATTCTGCCAACTCCATGCTTTCGGATCACTCGCAGCTTGTCCTCAGTAATACTGTCCGGTCTTCCGGCTTCGATCGTATATTCTTTCAGATGTTCAAAGGAAAAATGTTCTTCCAGGAAACTCAAAACCCGATCCATCTGCTGTGCACTCAGGGTTGTCGGCGTACCGCCTCCCATATAAATCGCATTAAGATGCTTTTCTTTTGAAACCTCTGCAATAAATGCAAGCTCTTTTAAAAGTGCATCTACATATTCATTCATCCGGTCCTGCCATTTTGCAACCGGATAAGAAGTAAAGGAGCAGTAACTGCAGGTTGTCGGGCAGAACGGAATTCCGATATAAAGACTGTATCCATTTTCATAATCCAGCTTGTCAAGCTGGGCTTTTTCCCGCTTTGCAATCTCGATACCAAGCATTGCTTTTTTCTCGCTTACCACATAGGTATCATGCATATACCGGATGATTTCTTCCTCAGAAGAACCTTCTTCCAGTCTTTCCATGATCATCTTTGTGGGGCGGACACCTGTCATATTCCCCCATGCATGTTCTTCTCCGGTCTTTTTGACCAGGGTCTGATATAATTTTTTATTGATATAACGCTTTTGTTCTCTTTTTTCGCTGATGTCTGCGATTTCAGCCTCCCTGCAATGAAAAAAGGTCCACCGGACCTTTTTATCACATGCCTGCTCTTCCAGATCCGGTTCCTCTTCTGCGGTCATCTCGATCAGAAGTTCCTGTTCTGGATCTACCTTCTGGCTGATCTCGGCATCAGGAAGAAATGACTTTACGATATGATACATGTCGTAGGTAAAACGTTCATTCTTACAGCTGATCCGAATCATTTCTCTGCTCCTCTATACATACGGGTTGTTCACTTTTTCGTTGCCAATCGTTGTTGCGCCCATATGTCCCGGGAATACCCTTGTTTCATCCGGAAGCAGGAACAGCTTTTCCTTGATCGAACGAATCAGTGCAGAAGTGCTGCTGGTTGCAAAATCACTTCTTCCGACTGAACAACAGAACAATGTATCTCCACTGAAAAGTACTCCCTCTTTTTCTACATAGTAGCATACGCCGCCCTGGGTATGTCCCGGTGTATGGATCACCCGGAAATCTTCTCCGATCAGATGAAGCACATCTCCATCATGGATCACGTCTCCACCCAGGTAGCTATAGCCATTTGTATATACCGTTGACTCATTCATAGACGGTGTGTGAAGAAGCTCCAGATCGGATTCTTCTACGTAAACCGGCATTTCTCCATACCGGTCGATCACTTTATCGATTCCCATGATATGATCAAAATGCGCATGAGTCAGAAGAATTGCCTTAATTACAAGCTCTTCCTCTTCGATATAACCGATCATCGCTTTTGACAGGTTTGCCGGATCAACGATCACGGTCTCTTTTGTTTCTTCATTAGTAACAATGTAACAATTGGTACTGATAATTCCTGTTACAAATTTTTCGATTTTCATTTCTTTTTACCCCACTGCTCGTTCTATATCCAGCACGCCGACGATCTGCCGGAGCTTTCCGATCACTTTTCCAAGCTCCTCTCTTCCCCGGACAATAAATCCGGCTTCGATTGTTGCTGTTCCCTGTTTGCTGGTTCTTACATTCATAGACTTCACATCAATATTCATCTCCGTGAACACCTTAGACATATCCATCAGAAGTCCCTGCCTGTCATTTGCATACATCTTGATCTCAGCCAGATAGCTTCCGGTATCTGTACCTTCCTCCGGTTTTTCCCATTCTGCCGGGATCAGACGCGCTCTTTCCGCTTCTGACAGATGAATGATATTGACACAGTCCGTCCGGTGGATCGACATTCCGCGTCCGCGGGTGATAAAGCCAACGATCTCATCTCCCGGCACCGGATTGCAGCATCTGGAAAAACGCACTGCCATATCGTCGATTCCCTTGACCACGATACCACTCTTGGATCTGGTGATATGCACCTTGTTCTTTGCCGCTTCCGCAACCTTTTCCAGAACACTTTCGTCGGTCAGTTCTTTTCGGTGATCCTTACTGTATTCTTCTGCAAGACGGTTGACGATCTGCCCTTCCTTCAATCCGCCATGTCCAAGTGCTGCAAGGATCGAATCCCAGTCCTTAAAGCCGTACTTTTCCTGCACGATCTGCATATATTTCAGTTTCATCAGATCCGAGAGTACAAATCCTTTTGCCTTACAGTACGTGGCGAGCATTTCCTTACCACGTACAATATTTTCTTCTTTGAATTCTTTCTTAAACCACTGGTTGATCTTGTTCTTCGCCTGGGTACTCTTGACGATACTCAGCCAGTCACGGCTCGGTCCTTTGGAGTTCTGCGAAGTCAGGATCTCGATTCGGTCCCCGTTCTGGATCTTGTAATCGATATTAACCAACTTGCCATTGACTCTGGCACCTACCATCTTGTTGCCGACCGCAGTATGGATCGCATAGGCAAAGTCAACCGGCGTAGAACCGTTCGGCAGGTTCTTGACATCTCCGTTCGGTGTAAAGCAGTATACATCCTCTGCAAATAGATCCAGGTCTCCTTTCAGAAGATTCAGAAATTCCCGGTTATCTGACATGTCTCGCTGCCATTCCAGGATCTGACGAAGCCAGCTCAGTTTCTCTTCTTCCTTCGCTTCAACGCTCTTCTTTCCATCTTCAGACTCTTTATATTTCCAGTGTGCCGCAATACCGTATTCAGCAGTTTTATGCATCTCTTTTGTACGGATCTGGATCTCAAACGGCTGACCGATCGAACTCATCAGAGTCGTATGCAGAGACTGGTACATATTTGCCTTCGGCATTGCGATATAATCTTTAAAACGTCCCGGTACCGGTGTATACATCTCATGGATAACTCCAAGCGCCGCATAACAGTCTTTTACAGAATCTACGATAATACGGACTGCAAACAGATCATAGATCTGATCCACCGTCTTATCCTGGTTCACCATCTTCTTATAAATGCTGAAGAAATGCTTCACACGTCCGTTCACTTCTGCATCAATGTTCGCATTCTTCATATGCGTGGAAACCTCATCCACGATCTGCTGGACAAATTCTTCCCTTTCCGTTTTTCTTGCATTGATCTGCTTTACCAGATCGTTAAAAACCTCCGGTTGGGAATATTTGAGTGCCAGGTCATCAAGCTCTGTCTTGATCTTGGAAATACCAAGCCGTTGTGCGATCGGAGCATAGATATCCATGGTTTCTTTTGCTTTTTCCAACTGCTTCTCCGGTCGCATATACTGCAGGGTACGCATATTGTGCAGACGGTCGGCAAGCTTGATGATGATAACACGGATATCTTTTGCCATCGCAAGGAACATCTTACGAAGATTCTCAGCCTGGACCTCCAGCTTATCCGCTGAATAGGAAAGCTGTCCCAGCTTTGTGACACCGTCTACCAGAAGAGCCACCTCATCTCCGAATTCCTGACGGATTTCTTCGTCCGTCATCACCGTGTCTTCTACCACATCATGAAGGATGCCGGCAACGATCGTCTCTTTGTCCATCTCCAGTTGTGCCAGAATGATTCCTACCCACAGAGGATGGATAATATACTCTTCTCCGGATTTCCGTGTCTGCCCTTTATGCGCATCTCTTGCAATATGATATGCTTTTTCGATCATAGAGACGTCCGCCGAAGGATGGTACTTTCTGACTCGCTCGATCAGACTTTTATAGAGCAGTTCCGGATTCTGATAATCTTCCACATCCTTTACCGCATGACCATCTACGATCTCCAGTTTTTTATGTGTTGGTTCGATCAGCATCTCCTGCTGGATTCCGATATCATCTGCCATAGCCTTCCCTTCTTTCTCATTAGTTTCCAGGATACTGGATTACGGAATCTACTTTGTATCCTTTCAGTTTTTCCCGTCCTTTTAATCCCATCAGTTCAATCAGGCAGAGAACTTCTACAACCTCACCGCCAAGTCCTTCGATCAGTTTGATCATTGCTTCTGCCGTACCGCCTGTTGCCATCAGGTCATCTACGATCACAACCTTGTCTCCTGGTTTGATCGAACGCTTGTGGATCTCGATCTCTGCACTTCCATATTCCAGATCATACTTGATCGATGCTGTCTCGCAAGGAAGCTTTCCTTTTTTACGGATCGGCACAAATGCTTTTTGCAGATTATATGCAATCGGCATTCCAAAAATAAATCCTCTGGACTCCGGTCCGATCACGATGTTGAAATCCATGCCTTCAAGCTTATCCTGCAGTTCCCGAATGGAAAGCTGAAGCCCTTCCGGATCTTCAAGAATGCTGGTTACATCTCTGAAAATAATTCCTTTTTCCGGATAATCCGGAATGCTGACAACATATTCTTCAAGTTTTTTCATCTTTCTTCTCCACCTTACCTACAAATATATGCAATATCTATTAGTATAGCATAAAATTGCTGTTTTTCAAATTATTTATAATTTTGGATCACAATCTGTGGCGTACGGACTCCCTGATACTCATTGATATCAGGATAATAGGTAAATGCCATAACAATTCCATGCCCATGTCCGCGTAGCAGACACTCACAGGCAATATCTCCAAATTTTTCACGCACATATTCCACAAAGGTATTCACATCTCCAAAATACATGGCATCCATCCTTGTACCGTGAAGATCCTTCACCTGCAACTTCAGCACATTTTTATTCTTACCAAGGATTCTCGCACTTTCCACCTGTACCTGTCTTTCTGCAAAGACCGGACGTGCATTTCCTTTGCCAAATGGTTCCAGAACCGCAAGCTCTCCGATAAATTTTTCATTGACACATTCAAACGGGAGCTGCATATCTATGGCAATCTTTTCATTCAGATCCTCTGGTGTAATCCCGGATTTTTCGTTAATCTCCTTACGGAACTGTTCCAGATTCTCCTCCGGCATGGAGAGACCTGCCGCCATCTTATGCCCGCCAAATTTTGACAACAGATGCTTTACCCGGTTCAGTCCTTCATACATGTGCCAGGTCTCGATCGATCTTCCTGAGCCCTTTAAACCTTCCGCGCCCTTCGTCAGCACAAAGACCGGACGGTAATATTTTTCCCGGATCCTTCCTGCCACGATCCCGGCAAGACTTTCATGACATTCCGGCAGGTAGACCACCAGCACGTCTGCATCCTTAAGTTCACTGTTCTCCACCTGGACAAACGCCTCTTCTACCGCCTGCGCCGTCATATCCTTCCGGCTGTCATTGAGTGCTTTCAGATCACCTGCCAGCAGATCCGCCTCCGCCACTTTCTTTGCCTCCAGAAGCTCCAGGGCACGCTTTGCTGTATCCAGTCTTCCACTGGCATTCATACACGGACCGATCACAAATCCAATGTGATACGAAGACAGCTTATCTACATTCACACCAGTACATTCCATCAGCGCCTTCAGTCCCAGATTCTCCGTCCGTTTCAGCATATCCAGTCCCTGTTTAACGAAAATACGGTTTTCGTCCACCAGATCCATAACATCACCGATCGTTGCGATTGCCACATTTTCCATCAGATAATCTGCATCTTCCGCATCTTTTCCCATGGCTTCCATCAGAGCCTCCACCAGCTTGTAAGCAACCGCAGCCCCGCACAGCCCTTTGAACGGATAAGTACAGTCCTCCTGCTTCGGATCCACAACCGCATCTGCCTCCGGCAGAATATATCTTCGTCCCGCGCCAATTTCCGTATACGGGACCTCATGATGATCCGTCACCACAATCGTCATTCCCATACTTTTTGCATAGGCGATCTCCTCTGCCGCCGCAATCCCGTTATCACAGGTAATGATCGTATCCACGTCGGCCTCCAGCGCCCGGTCGATCAGGTTCCGGTTCAGACCATACCCGTCCTTCATACGATCCGGAATGTCACTGTCCACATCAGCTCCGAGCATCCGGAATCCCTCCAGAAGAATATAGGTCGACTGGATTCCATCAATATCATAGTCTCCAATGATCCTGATTTTTGCATTTTCTTTTATCTTTTCTCCAAGAACCGCTACTGCCTTGTCCATATCCTTCATCAGCATTCCATCGTACAGATCGGCGATCGTACCGTTTAAATATTTCTCGATCGCATCATCCCCGATCACATCCCGGTTTCTTATCAGGGAAGCCACTCGCGGACTGATATGGAATTTCTCACTGATATGCTGAAAATCCGCTCCTTTTCTCAGAAGTACCCAGTTCTCCATTTTCTCTTTTCCTTTCTTTGGTAATCAGATAATACAAAGGTGCCGGAGGATTCTCCCCCGACACCTCATTTTCTGTCAGTTATTTCTTTTTCGCTGCTTTTTTGCCGCCGATTTTTGTTTTCATTACATACCATAATGCACCAGTGATACATACAGATGAATATCCGCCACCTGCAATACCAACCATAAGAGGTGCTGCAAATTCTTTAATAGAGCTTACACCCATGATATAAAGAACCGCTACCATGACAAATGTAGTAAATGTTGTGTAAATACTTCTTGTCAGTGTATAAGTGATACTTCTGTTTACAAGCGCTTTCAGATCATCGTTTCTCTTCATGACCCGAAGCTCTTCACGGATACGGTCGAAAATAACGATCGTCGCATTGATAGAATATCCAAGGATTGTCAGCATACATGCGATAAATGTATTACCGACAGATGTTCTTGCAAGTGCATAGAATGTAAGCACAAATAACAAATCGTGTAAAAGAGCAAGAACCGCACTTGATGCGAAACGTACATCTTTGAACCGGAACCAGATATAGATCAGCATACAGATCGCTGAAATGATAACTGCAATAATCGCATCCTGTCTCATCTCGGAGCTTACCGTAGAACTGATATTTTCTGCTGTAATTGTCGATGTGTCTACACCAAATTTATCAGCAAGCGCATTGTTAAGTGCTTCTCTTTCGTCAAGATTCAGCGTCTGTGTCTTGATGATGATCTGATTGCTGTCTTTTACTTTCTGTGCCTGTACATTGTGATCTCCGGTCACATCTTCTACAACCGGAACGATCTTTGAATCAATCTCTTTGATCGAGTAATCTTTATCAAATGTTACGGTTGTAGCCGTACCGCCCTTGAATTCCAGGCTGTAGTTCAGCGCACCTTCACCTTTTCCCGACTGGACTCCCATTGTTACAAAACCTGCTGCGATCACAGCAATTGATATTGCAAAGAAAATGGCTTTCTTTCCGAGGAAGTCGATAATTTTTCTTTCTTTTTTGAATTTCTTCGCATAAAATTTCACATCACGAAGACCAATCGCATACAGAGAGAAAATGATGATTCTAGTAATAACAAGTGCCGTAAACATTGACACAACAATACCAAGTGCCAGTGTCTGTGCAAATCCTTTTACAGAACCTGAACCCTTGAACCAGAGAATAGCTGCAGCGATCAGAGTTGTTACGTTACCGTCAACGATCGCAGACATTGCTTTGTGGAAACCATTCTTCAGGGAAGTCTTAACACTGATACCTGTTGTCACTTCTTCACGCACACGGGCGAAAATGATAACGTTGGCATCCACCGCCATACCGATTCCAAGAATAATACCTGCAATACCCGGAAGGGTAAGCGTGATATTGAATGCATTTAAAAGCACCAGGATCAGTCCTGTATAGATCAGAAGTGCAAGACCTGCTGCAAGTCCCGGAAGCAGATATACGAAGCACATAAATACGAAGATGATGGCAAGTCCGATGGCACCAGCCATTAAGCTTGTGCTGATTGCTTCTTCTCCGAGCTGTGCAGCTACTACATTAGAGCGAAGTTCTTCCAGTTCCAGAGAAAGTCCACCGATTCGGATGGTAGCTGCAAGATTGTCTGCTTCTTCATAACTTGACATCCCTGTGATAACGGCTTCTCCGCCTTCGATCGCCTGATTAACTCTTGGTGAACTGATTGTCTGTCCATCATAAATAATGGAAATCTGTTTTCCTACATTTGCTGCTGTTGCTTCTGCAAATTTGGTTGTTCCTTCTTTGGTAAGCTGCAGAGCTACAACATATTCTTTATTCTTAGTCGTAGAGTTTTCCTGCGTCTGGGCCTCTGCATTTTTAACATCTGTTCCTTCAAGAACAGTGTTGCCATCTGCATCCTGGAACACCAGTGATCCAGGTTTTCCAAGTTCTTCCAGTACCTTATTCGCATCTGATACGCCTGGGATCTCAATATTGATCCGGTCGTCTCCTTCCTGATATACACTCGCCTCTGTGCTGTACTGCTCTACACGCTTCTGCAGCTTGTAGATGGTATCCTTCATATCTTCTGCGGAAGGATTCTTGTCTTTTGCCTGATAAGTGATGCTGACACCACCTGCAAGGTCAAGACCAAGATTGATATTTCTTGCAGAACCTGTGTGGGAGGAACCAAATCCCTGCCAGCAGGTAAATCCAAGAAGTCCTAAAAGTGCAGCAATCAGAACAAGGCTTACTATTCCTTTACTCTTCTTCATGTCCAAGTCCCTTTCTTAGTTTTCGTCTGCCATTGCAGCCTTTATCATAATCGCGCATTCTACGCGCTTACGTTCCATCTCACAGCCCAGATCATAAGAATCATTTAATCCGTCTGCATACTTGTATGCGTTTGCCATACACCCGCCACTGCAGTAGAATCTTGCAAAACATTTCTTGCATTTTTCTTTGGTATATACATTGCAGCAACGGAACTCATCTGCGATCTCCGGTCTTGTAATTCCTTCGTTTACATTTCCCATCAGGAAATTTTCATCACCTACAAACTGATGACACGGATAAAAATCCCCCCATGGTGTAACAGCAAGGTATTCTGTTCCCGAACCACATCCGGACAGACGTTTGTACAGACAAGGTCCTCCTTCCAGGTCGATCATGAAGTGGAAGAAATTGAATCCTTCTCCCTTTTTGTCTTTCTCGATGATATATCTTGCAAGCTTATCATACTCATCAAAGATCTGCGGAAGATCTTCTTCACGGATTGCATACGGATCAGATTCATCCCCGACAACCGGTTCGATCGACATCTGCTTGAAGCCAAGCTCTGCAAAATGCTTTACATCCTCTGAAAAATCCAGATTGTTTCTGGTAAATGTTCCGCGGATATAGTAGCGCTCCTGATTACGTGAATCAGCAAGCTTCTGGAACTTCGGTACGATCAGATCATAGCTTCCCTTTCCGTTTCTGAAAGGACGCATTCTGTCATTTACTTCCTTACGTCCATCAAGACTGATGACTACATTGTCCATTTCTTTATTGATAAACTCCTGGATATCATCATTCAGAAGTACACCATTCGTAGTTACAGTAAAACGGAAGTGCTTGTCATGAAGCTTCTCCTGTTCTCTTCCGTATGCGACCAGGTCTTTGACAACCTGCCAGTTCATCAGCGGCTCCCCGCCAAAGAAATCAACTTCCAGATTCCTTCTTGTTCCGGAATTGGCGATCAGGAAATCCAGGGCTTTCTTACCAACTTCATAAGTCATAAGCGCTCTTCTTCCGTGATACTCTCCTTCTTCTGCAAAACAGTATTTGCAGGCAAGATTGCAGTCGTGTGCGATATGCAGGCAGAGTGCCTTCACAACCGTCTTACGCTTGATAACCTCCCCGATAAAAGGTTCATATGTATCAACAACAAAAAGCTGTCCGTTTGCAGTCAGCTCTGTCACATCATCCAATATATCTCTAAGTTCTTCTTCGGAATATTTCCCTTCCAGCTCATCTTTCAGCTGGTTCCATGTACTTTCTTCTTTCAGCGTCTGCACTGTCTGATTCTCGTTCATACGGTTCAGACATGCAATAACTTCGTACCCCGGCTCGTCCACTACATGAACGCATCCGCTGTTGACATCAAGTACAATATTATATCCATTGTTCTGGTACTGATGAATCACAACCGGTACCCCTTTCTATCCTTATTTTTCAAATTTTTCCTCATACGTCAAATGACAGCGGCTTTAAAGCCGCTGCCTGCTTGTCATACTTATTCACTACACTTACAAATATCTCTTATTTGCTGTGTTCGCAAGTCTGATTTCCTACTGTACAAGAAGTCTTGCATGCTGACTGACAGGATGTCTGGCATTCTCCGCATCCGCCCTTCTTTACTGTATTGTTCAGAGTCTGTGTATTCAATGTTTTAATGTGTTTCATTGTAATATCCTCCTTCTTTGCTCATTATGTGATACAGTATAGCACATTTTCCAGCTTACCGTCAACGCAAAAATCCAATCTAAAACTAATGACAGGAGGTATTTTCCCTAGAATTTGCTGCCTCCGCCACCGTGGGTTCTTCCTGATGAAGAAGTATGTGTACTGCTGCCGCCGGAAGAGCTCTTCTTTTCTTTCGCCGTTTTCGAAGTAGTTTCATAAAGGAACATATCTCTGCTTTCTGTAATATCCAGACTATTGTCTTTTACATAGCTGCCTGCTGCCGCCTGAAAACGAACCGTTTTAAGCTGTGCCTTCATCCTGCCGACAATGATAAGTGACAGAACAACTCCTACCCCAAGGGAGATCAGAATCCAGATTGGGGATAATGGCTCCTTTGGAAGACTTTTCCTGTCATACGGCTTTCCGTTTCTTGCCTGTGTAATGAATTTGTCACACAGCTCTGAAAAAGTCTGAAATGCCGAAAAATAATTTCCATCCTTCAGATCACTCGTCATTTCTTTTGAAATGTATTTGATCCCTGCATCGGTAAAAGCTGTGATTCCGTAACCACAGGTTGAAATATAACAGTCATTCTCTTCTCCCAGACTAATGAGAAGAAGGATTCCATCCTTATCCTGTCCATATCCGAAGTTTCCGTAATCATAAATATCATCGGCGTATTCTTGCACAGTTTTTTCATCCAGCGTATTTGTTGTCACAACGACAACATCCATTTTCTGTCGGATACTCAGTTCATCAAGTATGTCATTTAATTTTGCTTCCTCACTATCCGTCATAAGTCCCGCCATGTCCTGCACACGACAATAATCATTTGCAAATCCTTCTGCATCTTCGGCTGAAACCGAAAACGTCATCCCCAGGCAAAGGGCCAGAACAAGCAGAAGTGATATTATTTTCTTTTTCATTCCGTCACCCCCTAAAACAGTCCGAGAAAGTGCAGAAGTGTTGCTGCACCGTAGGTTACTGCCGTGAACGTGGTCGCCAGTATCAGTGTCCAACGAGTTGCTGCCGCCTTATCTACCGGCAGGTCGCCGACGAATTTTCCGGTCTGTCCGTTCATTGCAAATGTATATTTGTTACCATTCCATGTGGTATTTAAAAGCCACACCGGATATAAAGCATACTTGGCTTTTCCGCCATGGAACTGTACACTGGTATTTTCAGCTACTACAGTATCGTAACCAATGACTGTTTCGGCAAATGCCTGCTCCGTAGATTTTTTCACACGCTCATTCGCCCGGTCAATGCTTTCTTCTGCAGTCACATCATACTTATCTGCCAGGTAACCGGCCAGATAAGCCGTCTGGAAATCCACTGCCTCCCCACAGTTAAACGGTTCGATGGATTCCATCAAATCATCCGCCATTTTTGTAGAACCGTCTACCGGAACTTATTCAAATCCAACACTTCCGCCTCTGTGCACCATATAATAACTGGTCTGGGTATAATTGTAATCACTGTCACTCCAAGTACGGATCTTGGTTGCCTTATAACGGACCTTAGCGTCTACATCGGTATCAAATAGCCAGAACGGTACATAGACTCCTTTGATCTCGTCAATATGGTTCTGATCCTTAAAAATCTTCGGCAGAAGACGTTTTCCTGTAAGATGCTTCATGAGCCCTTCTTTTGCTGCTTTTTTATCCAGTTTAAACGGAATGACCAGATCCGGTTTCAGGGAGCCGGAGAATTGTCCCATCATAACGATTGGATTATCACAGAATGGGCAGGATGTTGCCGCTGTATTTGCGTCACCTACAATTTCTCCTCCACAGGATTTACACACATAAGTACGCAGACCATCCGTTTCTCCTTCTCCCCATTCACCGCCTGCTGCGGTTTCCCATTCCATGCTGTCTGTTTCTTCGTCCTGCAGTTCGGCATCATATCCCTTCAATGCGTCCATTTCGAACTCTGTGTCGCAATACGGACACTTCATCTTCTGGATCGTACTGTCAAAGGCTATCGCACCGCCACAGCAGGGACATTTATATTCCTGCAAGCCTGCCATAAAAATCCTCCTCTCTTAATGCGCCTGTCGATCAAATTCCGCAAGTGCTTCGTCCGCTCTCCGGATCCATTCTGTACGGTCTCCGTAGATTGCACATTTGTTTGCCATAATTCATCCTCCTTTCAGCCAATACCGGATTTCCGGACATTTTCTTTTCTTGTTTATGATTCTCCTGTTGCTTTTACGACCCATTTGGCATTGTCTACCTGGAAGCTATAACCACAGAAGGAACAACAATTGTGTTCATCCGGTATGAAATTGGCTCCACAAGATGGGCAATCTTTTTCCTTGAAAAATGCTCCGTCCGTCTTCCTTCTTTCTGGATATCTCGCCCTCTGCAAAACGAGTGTCGTTTTTGTTTTCTTTGTATACGGTTTTCCACTCTCAGGCAGGTAGGTTTCACTTCCATATGCCGTAGCGGTGACTTCTGTTGTTTTGTCTGTATTTACAACATTTTTAAGTATGATCGATCCGATTCCATAATCCATCAGATCCGGCTTGTTTACATCCTTATAAAGTGCATCATTGATGCAGGATCTCAGATAATTTTCCGAGTATCTGACGATCTCCTTCGGCAGCTTTTCCTGTTTCTCTTCCTTGGATTGAAAAATTTTCGCAATTCCCAGAAGTATAAGCAGTGTAGCAATTACACCTATGGTAAGAGAAATATCCGTGTCTTTGATCAGGTAAAGGCACAAGGTCAGACACAGGAACATGATGCCCGAGTAAGCAAGCAATAATAGTCCGTATTGCATGTTCGCACCCATTTTCTCATAAATTTCGAATACCTCTGTCTGCCAGTCGTAGAATTCACTTTGTATCACACCGCCACAATATGGACAGATAACTTGCTGACTGCTCAGTTCCACCTCAGCTCCACAGGATGGACAGATGATCGTCCCTTTATCGGAATAAAATTCCTTGTTCTTACCCTGACGGTCAGAATGACGGATATGCCTTGACTGAAGAATCCGAAGGTAACTGTTTTTCCGATAGATCTGATGCACTGTCTTACCAGATTGAGGAGAAATAAGACGTTCCAAAGAACTACATTGCAGGATAGACTCCCTCCACTCCCGTCCGTCATCATTCCATCTTTTGAAATTATTTTTTGGAAGTGGTACAACGTCCGTCACCTGGATATCTCGGCAAAGCTTACGCTTTCCCAGCAGTTCCACCTGATGAACCATCTTTCTGCGAAATGTAAGATCCATTCTCTTTGGAAGATAACCCTTATCTGCTTTTCCAAGTGGAAGTAATACATTTTCAAAGGAATCCTTGATGTCCTTCTGAAGCCTTGCCCCTTGCAACGGTGTTTCACGCTTTGCAAGAATTCTTTTCATTTTTGCTTTTTTCAAATTCTTTGGCATAAACTGTTCAAAGTCTATGTCAATGATTTTCTCAGCAATGGCAAACGCACAGATTATGGTAGCTGCAAACGCAAACAGCATCGCCTCTGACAATCCCATATTTATCCCTCCTCATCTATCATTCTATCTGGTTGACCTATTGTTCCTTCTCTTTGCTCTTACCAAATATTTCATAGATCAGGAATATGGAGATAATGATTCCCGCCGGGATCATCATAACGGAGGTAATGTTATCACCTATATCGCCTGTGTAAAGCTTGTATTCTCCATTCAAAGCCCGGTAAGCCTTCTCTGTCACTTCATCCCCCCGGGATATATCTCTGGAAAATACATCTTTTCCTGTATAAGTTTTTCCATCCACTTCAAAGGACAGAATTGCGTGATACTTTACATCTTCATCGCCATTTTCATCGGTCTTAACACTTATCTGATAATCTTTTACAACGGCGGTTACCTGACGAACATCGGAAGATAGTTTATATTCTATACTGGAAAAAATATGAGTAACTCCATATACAACGAGCCCAATCGAACCAATCAGTAAGAATACACATATCACCTTATTTTGTGCTTTATCTGAAAGTACCTTCACGCAACTCCCTCCTTCCATACTTACAGTCTTCTACCCTCTTTTTCTTCCCGGTGATACTTGATAAGATCTTTACTTAATCCAATGAAACCAATGAGACCTAGCGGAATCATTGCAGCAAATGCAAAAAAGTAAATCGGAGTTGGTCCCGGTTCCAATTTGTATTTTCCTTTAGAGTTCCGGTAAACAGTGATCAGTACAGTATCCCCTTTCCTGATTTCTTTATAGTAAGTATCAAAATCATCATATGTCGTTCCATCGATTTCATAAGTAAACCTTACTTTATATTTTTCTTTTCGGTCTCCCTTATCATCTTTTTCTTTCGTTTGTTCACAACTGTAAACGGTTGCATGAAGCGTTCGAACATCCGTGGAATTCTTAAACTCACTGCTTTCATGCTTCGTATATATCATGCCGCCGATTCCTGCGATAATAATGAAGATACTTAAAATCAAAGCACCGATTGTGGTCTTATGTTCCTCTTTTTCTGATGGGAGTCTAAACATAGAATTCCCTCCTCTCCCGCGAATTACTGTCTGTCGTTCTCGTCAAAGATGTCGCCACATTCTGGGCAGAATTTCGGTGGGTGTGTCGGGTCTTCCGGTTCCCATCCACATTTGTCACAACGGTAAAGCAGTGCACCTTCCGGTTTCTTTGCTCCACAGTTCTGGCAGAATTTTCCTTTATTCACTGAACCGCAAGAACAGGTCCATCCTTCTTCCTCTACCGGTTTTGGTGATCCGCATTCCGGACAGAACTTACCGGTTGCTGTGGCTCCGCATTTACATTTCCATGCACCCGGTGCCGGCTGTGGTTCCGGTTTCTTGCTTCCGCATTCCGGACAGAACTTGCCGGTAACAAAGTTTCCGCAGCTGCACTTCCATCCGTCTGCCTGCGGTGCCGGCTGCTGAACGGCCTGTTGTGCAGCCTGCTGCGCCGCCATCTGCTGTGCCTGCTGCTCCTGCTGTTGCTGACCCATTGCAAATAAATTCTGTGCGTTCATACCGCCGCCCTGATTCATTGCCATGCCCATGCCCATGAAGCCTGTCATTGCACCGGCCTGATTACCGGCTGCAGTCTTCATTGCATCAGCCTGTGCTCCGACCAGCGTTGCTGCTGCCATTGTAGGATCGCGCATGATCGCTGTACGCTGAGCCTGTTTTATAAGTTCTGCATCTTCATCCGGAAGTGTCACAGATCCAAGGGCAATACTTACAACCTTCAGTCCGCGAAGTGCGCCCCATTTTTCTGAGAGTGCCGTATTCATCGCATTTTCAAGATCTGTATTATGTGTCACGATCTGATTCGGACGAAGCTCCAGTTCAGACAAATGTCCGAATGCCGGCTGAAGAGCAGAGATAAACTCTGTCTTAAGAGTAGCATCCAGTTCCTCTCTGGAATATTCCTGCTCCACATTTCCGCAAACATTAGAGTAGAACAAAAGCGGATCGGCAATCTTGTAAGAATAGACACCTGAACAGCGGATCGATACGTCGATATCAAGTCCGATCTTGGAATCCACAACACGGAACGGAACCGGATTCGGCGTTCCGAAGCGATTTTCCAGAATCTCCTTGGTATTAAAATAATAGATTCTCTGATCCTTTCCGGTATCTCCTCCGTAAGTAAAACGTTTTCCTACAGTTTTAAAGGTTTCTTTGATACTCTCTCCAAGGCTGCCTGCAAAAATAGACGGTTCGGAAGAAGTATCATAAGTAAATTCTCCCGGTTCTGCACAGACTTCTACGATCTTGCCCTGTTCTACGATGATCATACACTGTCCGTCTGCTACAGCAATTCCAGAGCCGTTCGAGATAATATTGTCATTTCCTTTGGTGTTCGCTGAACGTCCGGTGACACGTTTTTGTCCTTTTGTAACGAGTACCTCCTTTGACATCGATTCACAGTAGAAAAATTCCTTCCATTGATCTGCAAAAGTACCTCCAAGAGCACCCATACCTGCTTTAATAAGTCCCATAATATTTTCTCCTTTCCTTTTTGAAATGATCTTCCTCTATGTTATCCGGTTACACCGGAAGAACACGGTTTAATATGCGGCATTCCATGTGTCTGTAAAAACATCATAAATATAAATGAGATTATCACAAACGCCGTAAAGCTGTTCCTGCACAAACTGTTCTCCATTATCAGTTCCTAATACAAAAAGCATACAGCTGCCTCCGTTTATGATCTCTGATTCTCCTGTATACATAAGCTTCATTCCATTTTCCAGTCCCTGTCTGACCTCTCCATACTCCAGCAGGATCTCTGTTGCGATTTCAACTGAACGTTCATCCGGTGTTTCCTCATAGACTGAGAAATCATATACTCCGGCAAGTTCCGCCAGATGGCCGTCCATTAATGAAATCGACGGATGGAAATCTATAGCACCGCCACCATCTGTCACCGAAACCAGTACATTGGAATAGATCTCACTGAAATTACAACGTAGCACAAGCGCCTCTCCTGGTTTTCCTTCAAATAACGGATGACTCTTATCATCTGCATATTCACCATTTTCCGTGATATCAGAAGGATAGACGGTCACTCTGCCTTTTTCATTTGGCGGAACGATGGCATACAGCTCCTGCCCATCCGCCATGTAACAGGCTGCTTCTGACAAAAACGGATACTCTTTTGTTAAATGATGAAATTCCAGGTAAAATGAAAGATCTGTCATTGTAAATTCACTGTCCACATACCCGAAAAGTGCAACTCCTGCACCACAGCCGTTTTGATCGATCTGCTTTCTGAGAAATGACAGTTCCGTATCTTCTGTCTCAACGATTTCTGTCTTCCCCGATTCTTCTTTTTCCTTCTCTTTTTCTTCCTTCTTTTCTTCTTTTTTATCATCCTATACTTTCACAAGACCGCTTTTATTCTTGCCTTCCACAGGCTTTTGCGGACTGTCTTTATGCGGCAGCCTGCAGCCGCATAATAAGCCGGCCTGCAGTATCATCAGACAAAATACCAATAAAAATTTCTTCATATTATTTTCTCCTCGTAGGAATTTTTTCTTTTTTCTTTCGCCAAAACGGCAACCATTCATTTGCCGTTTTGGCGAAAGGGCTTTCCTGATCAGAAAGCCACTTTCTTAGGTATGCCTATTTTCTTCTGCGGGAAACGGTTGTAAATCCCATAAAAGCAAGAGCAGCTGCAAGGATCATTGTAGTCCAGATAACCATCAGACTGTCGTTACCGGTCTTAGGAGATTTCATTTTATCGTCCGGAGCCTTCTTCTGTACCGGAGCTACTGCTTTCTTCGCATTATAACTGTTTGTGAAAACAGCTTCCCGTACTTCATTTTCCTCATTGATATATCCATCTTTGTCAAGCTTATAAAATGCCCAATCCTCTGCACCGTTCTCATTGATATGTGGTACTACATAATAGCTTGTCTCATCATAAGTCCATCCGCTGGCATTTCCTTTAATCTGACGTAACACAAAGCCTTCTGAAATATTTCCAAGCAGGTTACTGTTGATCGTAAAAGCAAAAGTGCCATTATAGGTTTTTTCGCCGTTTGTTTCGATAGCATCGGAAATAATCTTATAATCTACCGGTGCTCCGAAATCTTCGATCACAAACTTAAATGTTTCTTTTGTCGGATCAGCTTCGCCGGTCTTTTTCACAACAAGTTTGTATGGAAATTCCATATGGATCTGTTTTATTTGTTCTTCCATTACCCATCCACATACCTTACAGGTAATTGCATACTCTTCCGTAGCGTGTCCTTCATGATCCGGAATATGTGCAGCAAAATCCAGTTTTTCTTTGCAGTCCTTACATTCATGCCAGTGTCCGGAATAATCACTTTCCCAGATATCGGACGGATTATGATTTTCAGGATTTTTTTCTCCTGTGAAGGTGTCATTTCCATCACTTTCAATCGCTCCACATTTTTCACAAGTATAATAGAACACTGCTTTATTAACACAAGTACCCGGAGTCATTACGGCTCTTTCTGATGCTTCTGCTAATGAAAAAACATGTTCACATGTATCCGGTTCCACCCCTTCTTCGGAGGCATGTACCGGCATTGCTGTAAACAATAGACCGCTTACCATAACCATAGACAATAATAAAGATGTAATTCGCTTTCTCATAATCAAACTCCTTTTTTCTTTGTTTTTCTTTGTTTGTGGCTTTTTTATTTTTCACCCGGCGACTCGCCAAGTCGCTGTCCCTTTTTTCACCTCTCTTTTCTTCTTTATTTCAGTCGGATATATACGCAGTTTCTTCTCGGTGTTTCTTCCATTTCCTTACATCGCATAAATCTGATCCATCAGATATTCAGCAGTCATGGATCCATAGAAGAACTGGTCGATAAGGCCGTTTTTCTTCGCATCCCGAATGTCTTTTGCCGCCTGTTTTTCTGTATTGGAATCCACGATGAAAGCAATTTTACAGTCAGGACACACCCTCTTTACTTCATCCCGAAGCTTCATTCTCTCGCAAAGCTTCCACGGAGTATAGCCCGTCACCTCCATGATAAGAACAAACGGTTTATAAAGCTTACAAAGTTCAACCGTATCTTTTGGAGACTCCGTACGGACTACATCAATCTCATAATCCGAATTTTTGAAGGCGATCGCTACGGAATCAGCAAACAGAAAATTCTGCATATCAACCACTATTTTTCGCATCGAACCATCCCCCTTTCTTTCAGCGATATATCCGATGTGTCTGCTATATTTCTTTTTTTCTTTAGTCTAACAGAGAAAAATGGCTCTGTCTGTCCTCATAAGTGTGGACAAATAAGCATTTTATACAAAAAAATTACCCTGCCTAATAAAAAGCAGAGCAATTTTCACATCTAAATCCTATTTTATTTTCTTCTTATACGTCGAGCTGACTGCTCGGTACGACCAGGCGTTTACTTACCGCCGCAACCATCAGGCGATTGCGGTTTGTATATCCTGTTTTCTCTAACATCCGGTTGATATAGGTACGCACCGATGATTCTGCCACACGAAGCGCTGCCGCAATCTCGGCATTTGTCTTTCCTTCACACAGCAAACGTAATGTTTCCATTTCCTGATCGGAAAGGTCACAGGAAAGTGCATTTCCAAGCTGCACAGCCGGCACCTTGTCCGGCCAGAAATTTTCACCTGCAAGTGTCCCTTCGATCACGCTAATAAGATCACCGGAAGGAGAATCCTTATACCAGAAGCTGTCCGCTCCTATTTTCCTTGCACGGTCCAAAAATCGTCCTTCTAACATAGAGGTCACCATTACGATCTTGATCCGTGGATAATATTTTTTGATTGCTTCGGCCGCATCTAATCCATCCGAATCATTTTCTGTACAAATATCCATCACTACCAGGTCAATATGTCCCTCACCGCATCGCTGCAATGCTGCATCTGCCCGGGTCAGAGCAGATGCCACTTCACATTCTGTGCTTTTTTCTATACAAGAGCACAAATACTTACGGGCAAGCATCTGATCTTCAACAATTAGTATTTTTTTCACTTTCATTCCTCCCACGTGTTAAATCTTAGGAATTTCTATTACCAGAGCAAACTCCGGAAAACTCTGTACGAGCATCCTTCCGCCTTCCGTTTCAATCCGGTGACGCAGATTGGTAAGTCCTCCACCTTCTCGGATTTCTTTTTCCGGAGGCTGTCCGTTGTTATAGATCATCACGGTATAGCCGGTTTCATTTTCAAAAACATTTGCCTCCAGTTCTGTCGCTCTCGCATATTGAAGGGCATTATTCAGACATACCTGCATAGCAGCATACATCATCTCTGCTGCATTTCCCGGTGGTTCCTTTCCTTCTATCTGCACAAGGACACCACTGCTTCTTGCACTGGCAAACAATTTCTCTTTTTCTGATACATGTTCGACCTCACGAAAAACAATATTCTTCTCCCATTCCCGCAGAACCGTTTCCACATCGATCCCGCCGAAATCTCCGGAAAGATACTGCTTCATTACAATAATACTGGCTGCAAGATTATCATGCATAGCAGATTTTGCCGTCAAAAGTTCTTTCTCCCGGGCAATCTTCTCCACATTTTCAGATAACCTTTGCAGATGTTCTTCATCCTCGGAAAGCTTCTTATTTTCCACAAAAAGCTGTCCGAGCACATGGCACAATTCCGTAACATCCGCAGCTGTAAGCTGGATATAGGTTTCTCCATATCGATCCGTTACTTCTGTTTTCTCAAACTGCCATATGGTGTTATCCGGAAAACGATATGTACCCTCCATATTCGAAAGCTGCAGAATTCCTTCCGGGGGATTCGCAAGTGCCCGCTCAACTTCACCGAGATACTGCATATCACTTTCAAATAAATAATGACTCAGACGATACATCTGCCTGTTGCAAAGAACAATACTTCCTCTGCTGTCAAAAAAGCAGATCGCCGTAGGAAGCTGGTCAAATCCTTCCTTGATACGATTAAACCCAAAGCGCCTCAACCTACGCATTATCCTCTCCTCCTATTGCTGTACGTATCAGCCACAATCCATCCTCCCTGCCGGCCGTTACCTCAGAAGAGATAATTGGGGACAAATCAGCCGCGCATTCTACAGACAGATTCATCTCCTGATCGGACACAGAAATAAACAGCGAATGCAGCTCATTTATCGTCATTTCCGTTACCGTTTTTAGCAGTTCGAACAAACGCACAACCTCTTTTGATGCTATCGGTTTTGTGGTTAAATAGACCGCACCACATTCAATTTTGCAGGAATTCATTGCACGTACCAGTTCATCGATCGTCAGCCTGAGTTCCTGCTGTGGAAGCTTTTCGTATTCCTGAGAAAGAAAATACAGATTCGCACTTCGCTTGATATAAGTACCGAGCAACAGAATCTCTTTCATACACGCCTGCATTACCTCAGGCTTTGCATTCTTACACTGTTCAAGAAGTTCCTTTATCCTCCTAGTCTGGATTTTGTGTTTTTCTTCCAGTTCATCATAAATACGGTTCTTTTCCGTCAGTTCGTATAGCTGCTTCTGTACAAGATAAGCATCCTTTAATTTCTTTTTGTTATTCTCTCTTTTTCTTTTATTCTCATCAAGTTGCTTGCGAAGCTTGGTAAGGTGCTGCAAGTTATCTCCCCAGATGACAAAACCATCTTTGATTGGTGCCGAAGAGATGCGCATTCCATCCGGATAAACGATACTCTCCCCATCTTTTGGACATACCATATCCTCTCCGGCTGTGCGGGAACGAAGCAAAATCCGCCCATTTTGATCTGCAATGCAGGAGGCAAGCGTTGTCGCCTCATATAACTCGACATACCCTGTGTTTGACTGTATCATACGGCAGTGGATACAGCTTTCGTATATTGCGGCATAAAAGAGACAAAACATTACATTCATATCTCCAAAAACATCTCGGATGACCTGAAATCCCAAAAGATAAAGCGCTCCATATAAGAGCATCACGCAGCTCAGAACAAAAGGCATCATTCTCCGCTTTCCAATACTTGGAAGCCGTGTCTTTTTCAGCAGCTGAAATACTGAAAAAAACACACAGCCAATCATCCATCCAACGCTCGCAAAATAAAGTGGGCGGTGGAAAAAGACCTTGTTATCCGGCACTCCCGGAATTCCACTTGCAAACACAAATACCTGCTGGTGGAAATCATTTGTGATAACAGCCAGAAACAATGCTGTCGGAATCAGCGATAACAACCAGCTTTTTTTTGAAAGCTGATAATCTTCGGATTTTCCCAGAAAAATTGCAGTATATGCACCAAGCAGCGGAATAAAAAGAATCGGCAGGTAATAAAGATACCACAAATAACGTGCCACGGTCAGATCTGTAACCACCTCATATTTCAAAGTACGCAAAGTCAACCAGATAAGCATCAGAACATCCATCAAGCGAAGACAGTGCAGCACCGGTTTCTGAATAATCCGCTGATCCAGAGAATACCCCCACAAGACAAATAATAATAAATACAATGCGGCACGCACATAGCTTGGATAGTTTCCTCCTATATCAAACCATGCCAGCAGCCGGCAGGAATATGCTGCTATGATTATCGCAAAAACAAAAAACATCAAATAAAGCTGTCTGGTGTTCCTTTTCACGAGTTCCTCCCTCTTGCCCGGCTCATCACCTCCGGGCATTTTTATCACCTATAGTATAGTATAAGCTTCCTTTTGGCGCAACTGCTTCCCCCGGATTAAAAAAAAGTCTCGCAATCCGCTATACAAGCGGCTTGCGGGACTTTTTTCTCCAAAAGCTGTCAAAAGCAGGAGTATAGCACATGTCCCTTGATACCGTCAACGCAAAAATCACATCTCCGCCCCTTCAGGACACCATACCACCGAGCATTCCGCCTGCCCCACAGAGGATCCAGGCGATCATCATCTGCATTCCACCCTGCACGCTCCGGTAGATCCCTGCTGAAATTGCAAGCAGGAGCAGAAAATAGAGCATTCCAAGCATAAATCCCCTCAGGAATTTCCTTGTCTTCCCCATTTTTCCCATGGCAAATCCACCGGCAAATGTGGAAATTATGTAAACCGCAAGGATCCCGATCCGGACTGTTTTCTCACTTAAGTCAAACTTATACAGTCCAAAGGACAGTCCGAGCAGCATCAGCATCGTAAGAAAGTAAGAAAGCATCAGTGCTTTCACAAGTCTTGTAAAACAGATATTTCCAAACAGCTTTTTTTCCATAAGAACCCCTCCTGTCCTTTTATACTATGAGAGATTCTTATGAAATATTCCTTTACTGTTCCATCTGTCGTCCCAGAAATCCTGCTGCGCAGAGTATCATCTTCTGTTCCAACTCACCGGGTTTTTTCCTGCCGTCCTTTGCCAGGATCACGACAGAACCGATCGCATCTCCGGCGCAGATGATCGGACTTACCACCTGCCATTTCAGTTCTGCATTCTGTCCCGACACGATGACCGTGAACTTCCGATCCATAGAGGATGCCAGAAACTGCTCCCTTCTTGCGATCACTTCCGCAAGCTGTCTTGTGATCAGCTGTTCCTGAAATTCTTTCTTCCCCGGTCCTGCTGCTGCAATCACCTGATCTGTATCTGTGATACACACCAGATATCCAAGCGTCTGTGCCAGACTTTCCGCATATTGGTCTGCAAAATTTCCCATTTCCCCAAGCGGTGAGTATTTTTTGAGAATGATTTCTCCTTCCCGGTCGGTGAAAATTTCAAGTGCATCACCCTCACGGATACGTAGCGTGCGCCTGATTTCCTTCGGAACGACAATTCTGCCAAGATCATCGATCCGGCGGACAATTCCTGTAGCTTTCATATTGATTCTATTCCTCCTGTGTTCCACATATTTTCCATATTTTATTCGATATGGGTAGTATGTGGAAAAACGCAGAATTTTATTACTCCGTATCCCTGAAATCTTTATTTATAATATCTTTCTTCGATCATATCCAGAAAATCCCGTTTTAAATAGTCTTCCATCTTTTTAAATGTTTCTTCGTTGCGGATCAGTCTTCCCGGCTCCTGATATTCTACCCACGCCATTGCACACCATGTAATTCCCCTGAGACACGTGATCGGAATAAAAATGTTCAGACGTTCTTCGATTCCACTCACATCAAATCTGCCATTTATCGCCTGGATATATTTTCTTGTAAAATCAGCCATCTCTTCTTCTGTCAGAATCACATCTGTTTTCCAGAAAGTTGTCGTTGGTGCAAGGAAATGCCCCAGATCCTGAACCGGATCACCATAAAGCGGCTTTTCCCAGTCAACCAGATAATTGTCTTTTCCTGCGCCATTCATCAGGAAATTTCCTGAATTCAGCTCTGTGTTAATACAGCATCTGTATCCACTATAATCCCGGATCTCATTGATCTTCTCCTGTCCCAGCTCCAGAAGACGCCGGATCTGTACTTTTTTCTTTTCTTCTCCCAGATCAGACTCGTAGTATGTCTGCACCATCTGATTACATTCATCCAGAATCGCCTGCAGTGGATTCGATGGCGATATCAGTCCATCCGTTTCTTTTACCGGAACACTGTGGATATCCGCAAGACATTCTGCCGCTTCCATCAGATTCTTCCGATAATCCAGTACACTCCCTTCCAGAAACTCCATAACCATCACACCATACGGCAGTTCCTTCTTACTTCCATCTACGAAAACCGGCACTGGCGTCCGTCCTGAATCCGCCAGAAGCTCCAATGCATGATATTCGTATTCAATCTGATTTTCCAGATGCATCTGGCTTCCTGTATTGACACGAAGCACCAGTTTCTTTCCGGTCAGTGGGTGTACGAACCAGTAGTTGATATTATATTCGCCCTGTGCCAGTGGCTGATAGGTAATCTGAATTTCCTTCTGCTCTTCTTTCCCGATCCCGATTCCTTCCAGATAATGTTCTGTCTGTACATATTCTTTTAATCCCTGAATTCTTTCCATCTTATTCTCCCAGCCTTCCCCACTTTTTATCTTTTTCACTCATTCTGTATGGCACATCAAGCTCTGGCCATGCAACGTTGATCGTCGGATCGTTCCAGACAATCCCGCCCTCATCATCCGGATGATAAAAATCCGTACATTTGTAGCAGAATTCTGCCTGGTCGCTCAGCACCAAAAATCCATGCGCAAATCCTTCCGGAATGTAAAACTGCTTTTTATTCTCTTCCGACAGTTCAATTCCATACCATTTTCCATAGGTGGCACTTCCTTTCCGGATATCCACCGCCACATCAAATACGGTTCCCCGGATCACCCGGACTAGCTTTCCCTGCGGATATCTCTTCTGAAAATGAAGTCCTCTCAACACTGCTTTTCCAGAACCAGACTGATTATCCTGTACGAACTTCATCGTAAGTCCGGCTTCCTCCATATCCTTCTGATTATAAGTTTCCATAAAATATCCACGCTGATCACCATGCACCGACGGTTCGATCACGCAGAGTCCTTCGATTCCACCTGCATTTTTTTCTACCTTTATCTGTCCCATTTTCCTTTTATCCTTTTCTCTCTGCAAGAACTTCCTGCAAATATTTCTCCAGCGCATTCTTCCAGACCGGCAGTGGCTGAAATCCTTCTTCACAGATCCTTTTTCTGTCAAGTCTGCTGTTAAACGGTCTTGCTGCTTTTGAAATTCCGTATTCTGCTGTCGTAACCGGAATCACTTTTACATCTGCATATTCTTTTTCACCAAGCTTCACAGCCTGTGCGAAGATTTCTTTTGCAAAATCATACCAGCTGACATATTCTCCTTCATTAGTCACATGATAGATCCCATATCGCTTTGTCATCGACAGATTTGCAAGAAATTTTGCAAGATCTGCTGTGTAAGTCGGCGTTCCAATCTGATCACATACCACTCGAAGTTCTTTCCGTCTTTTCCCCTGCTCCAGCATGGTCTCCACGAAATTATTCCCGTTTTTCCCGAATACCCAGGCGATCCGCACAATAAAATACTCTTTCAGTTCTGCTTTCACTGCCTGTTCACCCTGTAATTTCGTTTCACCATATCGGTTCAGCGGCAAAAACTCCTCACAATCCGGTTCCCACGGTCTGCTCCCCTGTCCACCAAACACATAGTCTGTACTGATATAAACCATTTTAGCATGAATTTTCTGGCAGGCGGATGCAAGATTTGCTGTGCCCTTTCCATTAACTTCCCATACTTTTTCATAGTTTTCCGGCTCTTCTGCCGCATCCACCGCCGTCCACGCCGCACAGTGGATCACAATATCCGGTCTGAGCTTTTTCATTACTGCCTCGACTTCGTTTCTGTCTGTGATATCCATCTTCACATAACGACCTGTTGTTTTTCTCTTTTTGCTGCCGCTTCCCGTCACTTCATATCCCCGGTTTTCCAGTTCACGTACAACATCCTTTCCAAGCTGCCCGGCAGCACCCGTCACCAAAAACTTTAGCATTTTATTTTCATTTCCTTTTCTACGATCGGTCTCCACCACTCCTGATGATTCAGATACCAGTTGATTGTTTTCTTAATTCCTTCTGCAAAAGAAGTTTCCGGAAGCCAGCCAAGCTCTCTGTGGATCTTTGACGGATCGATTGCATATCTTCTGTCATGCCCTTTCCGATCCTCCACATAAGTAATCAGCTCTTCCGGCTTTCCAAGCTCCCTGCAGATCAGCTTCACAATATCAATATTCTTCATCTCGTTATGCCCGCCGACATTGTAAATTTCCCCTTCTTTTCCGTGACGCAGGATCAGATCGATCGCCCGGCAGTGATCCTTTACATAAAGCCAGTCACGGACATTTTTCCCATCACCATAGACCGGAAGCGGCCGGTCATGAAGTGCTTCGACGATCATCAGCGGAATCAGCTTTTCCGGCAGATGATATGGTCCATAGTTGTTGGAACAACGGCTGATTGTAACCGGAAGTCCATACGTTCTGTGATAGGACTGTACCAGAAGATCTGCCGCTGCCTTGGATGCACTGTACGGACTGCTCGTATGGATCGGCGTCTCTTCTGTAAAAAACAGATCCGGCCGTTCAAGCGGAAGATCCCCATACACCTCATCCGTAGAAACCTGATGATAACGCCAGATTCCATATTTCCGGCACGCATCCATCAACACTGCCGTTCCCTTTATATTGGTATCCAGAAAGACTTCCGGATTTTCAATCGACCGGTCCACATGACTTTCCGCTGCAAAGTTAACTACTATATCCGGGTGTTCTTCCTCAAACAGCCGGTATACAGTCACCCGATCCGTCACAGATGCTTTCACAAAACGGAACGCTGGATTTTTCATTGCTACTTCCAGGGTTGACATATGCCCTGCATAAGTCAGTGCATCCAGACAGATGATTTGATCCTCCGAATGCTTTTCCATCATATAATAAATAAAGTTGCTGCCAATAAATCCGGCGCCGCCGGTAACAATGATTTTCATAAACTCTCTCCCCTGTCTAAAACAGATTCTCCCTGAACTTTCCTTCTGCTACGTCATGCAAATATTGTCCATACTGATTCTGTCTGTATTTTTCACAGACTTCCAGCAGTGCGTTTCTGGAAATCCAGCCATTCATATAGGCGATTTCTTCCAGACATCCAATTTTCCGGTGCTGATGAATCTCTACCGTCTTCACAAAATTGGTCGCATCTGTCAGACTCTCATGGGTGCCCGCATCCAGCCAGGTAAAGCCCTGACCCAGAAGCTCTACCCGAAGTCTTCCCTGTTCCAGATAGATCCGGTTAAGATCCGTGATCTCCAGCTCCCCGCGTCTGCTTGGCTTTAACTGTCCTGCATAATCGCTCACCCGGTTATCATAAAAATACAGACCTGTCACACAGTAATTACTTTTCGGATGTTCGGGTTTTTCCTCAATGGAAACCGCCTTGCCCTTTTCATCAAATTCCACGATACCAAACCGTTCCGGATCATCCACATAATATCCAAATATGGTTGCACCGTCTCCTCTCTCCGCTGCTTTTACCGCTTCTAAAAGACGTTTCTTAAGCCCATGCCCGGCAAACAGATTATCCCCCAGGATCATTGCCGCCGCATCATTGCCAATAAATTCTTTTCCTATTATGAACGCCTGCGCAAGACCTTCCGGTCTTTCCTGCACCGCATAGGTTAATTCGATGCCGAACTGATGCCCGTCCCCGAAAAGATCTTCAAATCTTGGTGTATCCTGTGGTGTACTGATGATCAGGATCTCCCGAATTCCTGCACTCATAAGAACTGACAACGGATAGTAGATCATCGGCTTGTCATACACAGGTAAAAGCTGCTTGGATGTCACCATCGTAAGTGGATAGAGCCGGGTTCCTGATCCGCCTGCCAAAATAATTCCTTTCATTTTCATATCCCCGTTTTTCATTTTTATCTTTTTATTCTACCACGAAACAGCAGTTAGTTTAATAAAATCTCTCAATTATACCTATAGATTTTATCTATTTCATTTTTATATATAGATTAAAACAATTATGAAATTTTTGTGAAAACTGTTACAATGTAATCGTAACCTAATTTTGAGAGTAAGGAGGAAAAATGAAAAGAAAATTATTACCAGTATTTCTGTCTTTCGCATTACTTGCGAACGGCTCTCTGACAGCTTTTGCAACTGATTCAAGTGTTGATACCGTTACAGAAAGCGATGCACAGACTACTGTTTCTGAAGATCAAGAGAATCCAGAAGAAACTACTCAGGAAGAAGTTTCTGAAGACGAAGCAGTTCCAGCTGATGAATCTGATGCTATCACAGATTTCGAAACTGCATATAAAGCATATACTTTTGGTGCAAATGTAAGCGGCCCAGATGCTATTTCAGCCGATAAAAATACCGTTGCTGTTTTAGACGTTCGTTCTTCTGCAAACTATGAGATTTCTCACTTAGAGGGTTCTTTCTCAACACCTGTATTTAATGAGGGTGGCAGTATCATCCAAACTTCTGAAGATGCTACTGCAAAAGCTTTCACAGAAACTGTAACTAATAACGCAAATTTCCAGAACAAAGAGCTTTACCTTCTTTGCAACAGTGGTGCAAGAGGGGCTCGTGCTGCTGCTGTTTTATTACAACGTGCTGGATATGATACCAGTCGTATTCATACCATTACAGGCGGAGCAACAGGTCTTGAAGTTCGTTACGCATTCCTTGGAACAAACAACGCTGTAACCGGTGCTGAAGCTGTAGCTGCTGTTGATTCAAATGACGTGGTTATCGTAGATGTACGTACAAAAGAGAACTTTGCAAACGGTCATTTGAAAAACTCTCTTTCTCTTCCTGTTTTCTATCTGAATGAAGAAGGAAAACAGGTTGTAGCAGAAACCAACCAAGATCCATATGCAAAAACCTTTGCTGAATATGTGAAGGCTAATCTTCCTACCTTCTCAGGCAAAAAAGTATACGTCCTCTGTAACAGCGGTCAAAGAGGTGCAAGAGCCGCCACTGCATTACTTGCAGACAACGGTGTTGACAAGAACACAATCTACACCATTACCGGTGGTGCAGGCGATGAAACAGTAAAAGGTGCTTTTGTAACTGTAGACGGCTACAAATTCGTAAGCGGAACTGATGCTATTGCCGCTGCAAAAAACGGAAGTGCATACATTATTGATGTACGTTCTTCAAAAGCACAGACAAAGACAGGTACTTTGAAGGGATCTATTTCTCAGTCTCTGTTTGATGATAACAACAAACTTGACACTGCTGAAGCGGAAGCGCTTGAAAAAGCTTTCATGGAAGAAATTCCTTCAAAAATAACAGAAGACAAACCAATCTACATTATCTGCAACAGTGGTGCAAGAGGTGCGCAGAAAGCAACTCTGCTTCTTGGCAAACTTGGCTATAACACAAGCACCAAAGAAGATGGTAAAGTATACACCATTGAAAATGGTGCAAAAGGTCTGGAACTCCTGTACGCAATGTCAGGAACAGATGGAAATGCTGTAGACGGAAAAACAGCTGTTGCTGCTGTTGGAAAAGACGATGTAGCAATCCTTGATGTTCGTGCAACAGGCAACTATGGTGCCGGACATTTGAAAGGTTCTATCTCAACACCAGTATTTAATGCTGATGGTGTTGCAAAAACTACAGATGACCAGCTTTCCAAAGATTTCACAAAATATGTAACAGACAACAAAGCCACTCTTGAGAAAAAAGATCTCTATCTTCTCTGTAACAGTGGTGCAAGTGGTGCAAGAGCTGCTACTGCTTTATTAAAAGCTGCCGGATATGATCTTGCAAAAGTTCATACCATCACTGGTGGTGCAAAAAATGAAGATGTAAAAGCTGCTTCCATTTATGTATCTGATACTCATGTGATCAACAAAATGTCTGATACAAAGAATTACCTGATCCTTGATGTACGTTCTACAGAATCTTACACCAAAGGACACTTAAAGGGATCCCTTTCCCTTCCACTTTTTGACAAAGATAACAAACTTCCGGATGATCTTGCAAAAGCATTTACAGAATATGTAGCTGCTCACAAAGCAGATTTTGAAGGAAAAACAATTTACGTTCTTTGCAACAGTGGAGCAAGAGGTGCTGCAAAAGCAACTCAGCTTCTCAAAGAAGCCGGAATCACCAACATCAAGGTATTCATCATCGAAAACGGTGCAAAAAGTGAAGTGATCCAGAAGCATTTTGTAACAGATCCTGTCGCTGATCCTGATACAAAGAAAGACAACAATGGCAAAGATAACAATAAAAACCAGAATAACGGTAAAACCACTACTGCTGCTACAACAAAGACAGGAGATACCGCTCCTATCGCTGCTCTCGCGGTTGCAATGCTCGCTGCTCTTGGCGCAATCATTGCATTCGGTAAGAAAAAAATTGTAAAATAATAATTATTCCCAAAAAGGTTACAAAAGCGGGACGCTGACTAAATTGCCAACGTCCCGCTTTTTCAAATCCATTCATATTCATACGATGTTCAGATCTCGTTGATCTGCTTCTCTTTTATTTCTCCAGATCTCCTTCCACACACCATCTGTAGAAAGATTCGTCATAGTTCTCTGAATTTTCAAAGCCACACATTTCCATTATAAGCTGCATATAAGCTGAACGGATTCCTCCGGTACAGTAAGTAATAATATGATCCTCTTTTGAAAGTCCTGCATCTTCAAACATCTTGGTCAGATCTTCATTACTCTTTAATGTACTGTCACTGTTAAACAAATCCGTATAACGGATCTGGATTGCCCCTGGAAGATGTCCCCCATTTGCCTCCCCATACATTGTCTTTCCATTGTATTCTTTATCTGTACGGGTATCCACAATTTTACAGTCGTCATAAATCTCTTTCAGCTCATCCGTATTGATCACATGCGTTTCATCAATCGAATCAATTTCTACCGATACCGGTTTCGGCTCTGCTACTCCTTTGACAGTCTCAACTCCTGCTGCTTTCAGTGCTTTGATCCCGCCATCTACGATTTTCACATCCTCATAGCCTGCCGCGATCAGCTCCCATGCAATCCTGCCATCTTCTCCCCAGCCTTTCTCCGCATTTGAAAAAAGCACGATTTCCTTATCTTTTGCCAGCCCAAGCTCTCCTAATCTTTCGCTCAGGCGCTTTGTATCAAGGATACATCCCCAGTTTGCATCTCCCGCTTCCCCGTCTTCACAGGTTGCCAGATACTGCCATGTCGTTGCCACTGCACCTTTTACAGTACCTTTTTTCGCCTCATCTTCACCTCTTGCATCCACTATGATGATATCGTCCAGATTTTCTTTCACATAATCGGCGGTTACTACATACTTTCCTTCAAATGGTTCACTGCTGTCTGATGCCGAATTCTTTGCACCACATCCTGAAAGTGATGAAATCGCAAGAATTCCTGCAAGAAATAATGCTGTTCTTTTCATAATCTTTTCTCCTCGTCTAATCTTCTTTCTTCTAACTATAACATATCTTCAATCTATTCACTAATTGATTGTCCTTATCCCGGATTAAGTATATTCATCTTTTCTATAAATCACTTTTTCAGCAGACGCATGATTTTTCTCATCGGTTCTGTTATTTTCCAGCTGGTTGAATTTGCATATGTCTGGATCATTTCATCCTGCTCCCTGATCTTATCCTCATATTTCTTAAGCTGCCCTGTTTTCTGTTCCATCCGTCTGCCAAGTTCATCCAGCTGTTCTTCATAATGCGCGGCCTGCCTTCGCTGTCCTTCTATATATTCCTGCTGCTGTTCAATCGCTGCATTTTGTTTTTCAAGCTGTTCTTTCTGCTGCCCGATATACTCATCTTTCTGTTTGAGAATATCTTTATAATACGCCAGTTGCTGGCTTCCTTCTTCAATTTCACTTATCAGCCATGGCGTCTTATACATATGTTCTCCATTCCACTGATACAGATCAAAAATATCCAGATGGAAATGCTCTCTTAAAGTCTCCATTGCATTTGCTTCTCTCATAATCTGCCCCAGCATTTCCATCCCCGCTGCTTTCAGTCCCGGTACTTCCTCTATACATTTCATCAACCAGAATGCTTTTTCAAATTCCAGCTGTAAATGTGATACAGAATCCGGATTCCGGAAATCTTCCCGGAAAAACTGACAAAATTTTTCATCCGTCATCGATTCAACACAATTTTTCCGGATCATGACAGATTCATTAAATGCGCGGACTGAATTTTCTCTTGTTGACATACTGATCTGTTTCTTTCCTTTTATATCCCATTGAAAACGGATCAGTCTCTCTTCCAGAACCGTGATCTCTGCTTCACTTACAATCCGAAGCCACAGATCATAATCTGCCAGCTGGCGATACAAAAGATTGAAATATCCGATCTTATCCAATACAGATTTTCTGACCAGAGCTGAGGGATGACAAAGAAAATTCCCAGATTGCAGAAGCGTATGCAGATATTCTTTCTGTGTCGAACACTTCCTGTCAAAAAGCTCTGCCATATCCCTGCATTCTTCTGACAGATCATTGCCACTTTCATCAACCAGATATACTCTCGTAAAACATGCCCCGAGCATCCGATCCTCTTCCATAACCGTCACTTGCTTTTCCAGCTTGTCCGGCAACCATGCATCATCGCTGTTCATAAATGCCACATAGTCTCCTTGGCAGTGATCAAGCCCCTGATTTGCCGCATAACAGTAAAACGAATTCTGATCCAGTTTAAAATATCTGATCCGTGGATCCTGATAGCTTTTAATCAGTTCTTCTGTTCCGTCGGTCGATCCGTCATCTACGATGACAAATTCAAAATCCGGATACGTCTGACAAAGTACGCTGTCAATCGCCTGTTTCAAACAAAATCTCCGGTTATAAGTACACATCAAAACGCTAACCATTATTCTACATCTCCAACAACAGCCCATCTCCAGAATGACTGATCATAATTGTATGTATGTTCAAATCCACACATTTCCATTACCAGCTGTGTATATGCCGAGCGGATTCCTCCTGTACAATAAGTGACGATCTCATCATCTTTAGACAGTCCGGCATCCTCAAACATTTTTGTCAGTTCTTCATTGGATTTCAGATATCCCGCATCATCGAACAGATCCGTGTACCGGACATGAATTGCTCCCGGAAGATGTCCTCCCTTTGCTTCATCATACAGAATTGCTCCTTCATATTCTTCATCAGTACGCACATCCACAATTTTGTACTCGTCATAATTCTTCTGTAATTCTTCGGTTGTCATCACATGGGAATAATCAATTTCATCGATTTTTACTTCTGCCGGTTCCGGTTTGGATGCGAGGAACTGTGTCTTGATTCCACTGTCTTTCAACGCCTTCCATCCGCCATCTACCATCTTCACATCTTCATATCCGGCTGCCCGGAGTTCCCAGAGAAGTCTCGCATCATCTCCCCATCCATCTAGGGTCTCACCGATCAGAATAATTTCTTTATCCTTTGTAATTCCAAGATTGCCAAGAGTCTCTTCCAGCTGTTCCGGCTCCTGGATGCACCCCCATTTCTCATCTCCCTGTTTTCCTTCTGTAATACTCCAGTCCTGCCATACTGTAGCAATTGCACCTTTTACAGTTCCAAGGATTGCCTTTTTTTCTCCCCTTCCATCTACAAACAGCGTATTTTCATCTCCAACCTTGCTGATTGCATACTCCGGCTCAACGATCCACTCTCCCACAAAATGATTTTCATTGGATTTCTCTGCCGTACTTTCCGTCTTCTGTTTCTGTCCACATCCTGTCAGACCAATTGCTGCTACAAGCAATACACTGCATAACCACTTTGTTATTTTTCTCATTCCTTTTTCCTCCTTTAATCATCACCATAATAGTAATCTTCCTCATAATAATCCGGCGGTGTTTCTGTATCCGGCTGCTGTGGTTCTGTCACTGCTGATGAACCAGATCCACTGTCGGCTGATGAATTGCCAGAATCCGTTCCGGCATTTCCATCTTCCGTCACTTCTATATCACTTTCTGTATGATTCGTTTCCTCAGATGTCTTGTCTTCCGACTTTTCATTCTCTTTTTCCGTCTCGTCTGTTTCCTCATATTTTCCACTGGAAAGCGCATCTTTTATTTCATCATCAATTCCTTTTACTGTCCCTGATACCTGATAATCTGTATCTCCAAACAGGAACTGATGTACTTCGGCAACATTGGATGCCAGTGTATCTGCAATTTCTGTACTTCCCACTCCAGAAAGCATTTTGGAATATCTTGTATTTGGAAATCCAAGTGTTTCACCTACTCTATATTTTTGAAAATCTTTCGCATAATTCAGAATTTCAGTAAAAGAAAAATTGGTTGCAATCTGTGGAAAAACACTGTCAGCAATCTTATTGATCGTCGTCAGGTCCATCTGCTGCAGCTTCTGCATGATATTCAAAAGGACGATTCTCTGACGCACTGTACGCTGCGCGTCTCCACCATCTGTATAACGGATTCTCGCATAAGAAACCGCCTGTACTCCATTCAGATGATAGCTACCTCCGACTTCCGGCTCAATCTTCTTATAACTTTTTCCGGTTACTTCAGAAGTCTCCACACAATAATTATTCATGTGGACTACTTCTGCATCAGTCAGCTCCAGATCCATTCCTCCCACCGCATCAATTACATCGACTAAGGCATTAAAGTTCACAGATACATACTTCTCAATGTTCATATCCATGTTCTCATTCAAAAGAGCAACACCCCCATCCGGTCCGAAATAAGAATAGGCTGCATTCGCCTTATTATAACTTCCATCTTTCAGCCGCATAAAAGTATCACGGTACACCGATACCATTTTCACTTCATAAGTTTCCTGATTCAAACTTACGATCATGATCGTATCACTTCGATTTCCTTTATCTAGTGACCCATCCCTAGAATCCAGCCCGAATACTGCCACATTCAGATATCCGCTTTTATGCTCCACCTCTTCTGTAATAGACTCTTTCAACGTTTCTTTTTTTACTTCAATCTTCTGAATTTTGTTCACTTTACTGGCAGCATATCCGAATACGGCACCTGCCGCCCCCAGAACAAGTGTCAACACTACGCAAATAATCACTATTATCTTTTTCTTCCATGACCATCCTGCAATTTTTTTAAGCATCCTCATCATTCCTTCCTCTCCAGTAATTATGATTCATTGTCAGTTTCATGATGAAACTTTCCGGTAATTGTCGGTAATGTTTTCCCATCTGGTAGCCCAGATATTTGCACCCACTTTCCACAAACAGCTGTATAATCTGCAAATATTTTCTTTCTTTTAAAAGCTTTTTCACAAGTGTGCAAATCAGGTGTATGCCTTCTTTCTCTGACTTTACTTTTTCAAATATTTCTGGATGACATGCCTGCGATACACCCTGGTCAAAATTTCTCCTTATCAGCTCTCTGTAAGTATACTCATGAGAATGAATCACCCGTGCATCTGCTTTATAAATAATCTTCCATCCATTTTGGATTGCTCCTGCTGCAAAGATCAAATCTTCATTGAAGATGACCGGATGCGGAAATCCTCCCAGTTCCAGATAGACTCCTCTCCGATAGGCAGCACATACATTGGAGCAAAAATAAGTTTTTATTCCCAGTTTTGGCAAATCCTTCTGCGATTTAATCTGGCTTTTTGGGGGATAATTGAAAACTCTCGTATATTTTTCCAACAGACCACAGTTCTGATCCGGTATCTGTCTGGCATAAGCTGCCACAGCATCCGGATGCTCATTTAATACTTCTGAAAGCTTTTCCAAAAGAAACGGATCTGCCGGAACTGCATCCTGGGTCATCATGACCACAATATCTGCATCTGACATCCAGATTCCCTGCTCTCTGGTTCTTCCATGATCAAATTCTTTTTCCAAAATCGGAATCTCTGTAACAGAAACCCGGTCTTTACAAACCGAAACATCCAGCTTTATCCCATCCCTGGTGTGTAACAGAATGATTTGCTCCGGAAGGTACGTCTGTCTGCAGAGCCTGTACAATACTTTATGCAGTTTTTCTGTCGGTCTGTAGACCGGTATGATCACATCTATCTTCATCTTCCGTCAAAAAATCCTTTAAAAATTGTCAGAATCAATATTTTCATATCAAATACCATTGTCCAGTTCTCAATATAGTAAAGATCATATTCGATCCGCTTCTCAATGGAAGTATCTCCCCGGTAGCCATTGATCTGCGCCCATCCAATCATTCCCGGACGTACCTGATGTTTTACCATATAACGTGGAATTTCATCCCGGAACTTTTGCACAAACTGCGGTCTTTCCGGTCTTGGTCCCACCAGACTCATCTCCCCTTTCAGCACATTAAAAAGCTGCGGCAATTCATCTATACTTGTTCTGCGGATCAGCTTTCCAACCGGTGTAATCCTCGGATCATTCCTGGTAGACCATTCTGCTTTTTCCTTTTCTTCATCCTGCATGATCATAGACCGAAATTTGTACATATAAAATACCTGGTTATGCAGTCCAACTCTTTCCTGCCGGTAGATCACACTCCCTTCCTCTGTCAAGGCAACCACCAGCACAGTAAGCAGCATGACCGGTGAAAAAAGAATGATTGCAACCGTTGCCCCAATCAGATCAACTGCCCTCTTTGCCGCCCTGTTCCGCATGATATTCAGTGGAACTCTGCGGACATGAATCACCGGAATCCCCTGCACATCCTCAATATAAGGCCTGGTAGAAATCACATTTCCAAAATCAGGAATCATTTTCGTGTGTACCCCTGCCTTCTCACAGACATCCACAATCCGCTCCAGTTTTCCATAATCCTCCGCACGAAGCGCAATCACAACCTCATCCAGTTCATTCCCCTCCAGTATTCTTTCCAGTTTTTCTTCATCTTTCAGATGGGCAAACACTTGATATCCCCACTTTGGATTCTCTCTCAGCCTGTCCATATACTGTTCTGCCATCTGACTCTCTCCAATCATCAGGATATGTTTCTGATTCAGTCCCTGCTTTCGCATTTTCCACAAAATTGTGCGAATCAGATATCTCGAAGCGAATTCCAGCGAGATGTTTATAAAGAAGAAAATACACAGCATCTGTCTTGAAAAATGCTCCTGCTTTATAAAATAAAGTACCAGGATAAAGATCATAAATCCAATTCCATTGGCACGGATGATATCCATCAGCTCCTTACGGTAACTTTTTACCCTCCTCGGCATATAAAGCTGAAAAATACTATACAAAAGCAGATATCCAGGGATTATTAAAAACAAAGCTGAAAAATACGTTTTCGCCGGCAGAACCCCTGCGTCCTGCACAAAAAGCCCACTTTTAAATCTCAGATACCATGAGAAAAAATATGTAGCACCAATGATTCCCGCATCCATACATACCTGCGCTTTATTTAACATCCGCTGATTGTTCTTTATCAAAATACCACCATCTTTTCTCTATCCATCCTCTTTTTCGCGCAAAGAATAATCACACTTCACCAGTGTAAGATTAGGATTGTACATCGGATCTCCTTTTTCCATGATTTCAGACCAGGTCCGGCGTACATAATCAATCTCGCACTGATATCTTCTGATCTTTTCCTCATTATCCTCTGCCCCTCTCGATCTGGATTCATAATGATACAGTTCCACATAAGGGTCATATACTACAAGATATCCGCATCTGCGTACTTTCAGACAGAAATCAATATCATTGAACGCCACTGCAAGTCGCTCCTCAAATCCACCCACTTCTTCATATACGGAACGCTTTACCATCATACAGGCTGCTGTCACCGCTGACAGATCCTGCTGAGTACTTGCTTTGTGCAGATACCCGGAATAACCTTTTGGAAGTCCCCGGAACATATTACCAGCAATTCCCCGAATCCCAACAATGACTCCAGCATGCTGCACCTGACCATTTGGATAATAAAGCTTTGCTCCGACAATCCCGACTTCTTTTCTCTGGCAGTTCGCAAGCATTTCTCCTAGCCAGTCCTTTCCAATCACTTCTGTATCATTATTCAGAAGTACCAGATATTCTCCATCAGTCTCGCTTACTGCGTAGTTGTTGATCGCCGAATAATTAAATGGCCCATCCCATCTCAGAATTCGGATATGGTCCGATTCTATTTTATCATAGTAAGCAAACGTCTCTGCCTTTTTACTGTTATTTTCAATAATCGTAATCTCATAATTCTTATAAATCGATTTGGAAATGGACTGCAGACATTTTTCCAGATCTTTCACATGATCTTTATTGGGAATCAGAATGGAAATCTTCGGATTCCCCTGCACCTTATACCGGACACGATAAAACCCTCTATCCAGTTCCGGTAAAACTTCTGCATGTTCACCACATCTTAGCAGATGTGCTTCTATGGCACGCTGTCCAGCTTCAAATGCATAAGTTTTACTGATTGGATTGTCCGCAGTAGAAACCTGATGTACCCTCCAATGATAAAGAATCCTCGGCACATGCGCCGTTATCGTTTTTTCCACACACCTGAAAACCAAATCGTAATCCTGCGCTCCGTCAAATTCACTTCTCAGACCGCCCATTTCTTCAATCAAACTTTTTTTTATCACACAAAAATGACAGATATAATTATTCGCCCGCAACAGATCCAGATTGAAATCCGGTTTAAAATGCGGCTGAAAATGTTTTTTCAGATCTGCCGTCACTTTGTCCTCATCTGAATAAAGAAGTCCGGCCTCCGGATATTCATTCAGTTTTTTTACCATCTCATACAGCGCATCCGGCGCAAGCAGATCATCCTGATCCAGAAAACCAATATAGGTTCCGGCAGCTTCCTTGATCGCTGCATTTGTATTATCAGAAATTCCTCTGTTTTCACGCATTCCGATCAGACGGACAGTTTTTCCTTTAAACACATCCTCTTCGAGAATTTCTTCTATTCTGTGTCTCTCTTCATCCGAAACAGCCATACAGAGTTCCCAGTTTTTATAAGTCTGCCGGCATACTGACAAAAGCATCTGTCTCAAAAATTCCTCCGGCGCCTGATATACCGGAACAACAATACTGATCAGGGGTGCATACGAAAACGCTTCCTGTCTTTGTCCTTCCATCTCTTCTTTGGTCCGCCTGTGATTCTGATACCATTTTTCATAATCAATCTTCTGAAAACGGATCCTTTCTTTTAAACGTATCATAAACTCTTTTGGTCCAAAGTACCGAAGATATACAAGCCCTTTTTTTACCCGATACAGAGACATTTTATTGAACATCTCCTATCTCCTCTCCACTTTTGCCAGATGATTCAGTCCAAAGTCATTATGATCCAGTGTCAGATTCGGACTGTAATACGGATCTCCATTTTCCAGAATCTTTTTCCACCTAGTCTGAAACAATTTAATTTCTCTGTTAAAACGTTCAATTTTCTCCTCTGTGTCTTCATATCCTCTTGACTTGGACTCATAATGAATCAGTTCCGCATATGGATCATATACGATCAGATATCCTGCTTTCCGTATTTTCAGACACAGATCTACGTCATTAAATGCCACCGCAAACTTCGGATCAAATCCTCCGACTTCTTCATACACCTGTTTTTTTATCATCATACAGGCTGCTGTCACTGCACTCAGATCATGGATCACCTGCGCCCTCGCAAAATATCCCGGCGAATCTCCGTCCATTCCAAGAAATGCATGTCCTGCCACTCCTCCAAGCCCGATGATCACTCCTCCATGCTGAAGCGTTCCATCTTCATAATACATTCTCGCCCCGACAGCACCTACCTCTTCCCGCATACAATAGCTCAACATTTCTTTAATACAGTCATTGCCGATCATTTCTGTATCGTTGTTCAGAAACAGCAGATATTCGCCGGTCGCATGATCAATTCCATACTGATTGATCTCCGGATAATTGAATCCTTCTCCTTTCCAGTACAGAACCTTAACTTTTGGATACTCATGCATGATCCTTCTATAATCTTTAAACGTTTTCTTTTTCTGGCTGTTATTTTCTATAACAAGAATTTCTATATTCTCATAGGTATTTTTTTCCCGGATCGATCGCAGGCATTTGATCAGATCATCTGTGTGATCTTTGTTCGGAATAATAACCGATATCTTAGGTGTTTGTTTTACCGGATATTTCGTCCGGTACATTCCCGGATACTTCGTTGGAATGACTTCTGCTTCAATTCCCATTCTTCTGTAATGCGCTCTTACCGCTTTTGCACCTGCATCCACAATATAGGATTTATTGTCTGCACTGCCTGCTGTAGATCCTTCGCATGCTCGCCAGTGATATAGGATTTTCGGTATATGCCGGATCTTATCGGTCTTCTCAACACACCGGAGTACAAAATCATAGTCCTGTGCACCATCGTATTCGCCGTTCAACTTTCCTGCCGCCTGATATAATTCCTTTTTAACAACCACCAGATGACAGAAATAATTTGTTGTACAAAGCATATCTGGATTGAAATCCGATTTGAAATGAGGGAAGAAATACTCTTCTCCATCCATCGTAATCTTATCTTCATCCGTATAAATAAGCTCTGTATCCGGATATTCATTCAATTCTGCCACACACTCATACAATGCGTCCGGTGTCAGCAGATCATCATGATCCATAAAAGCGATATAATCTCCCGTTGCCATATCCAGTGCCACATTTGTATTATCTGAAATATGCAGTTGTTTTTTATTGTCCTTCACCCGGATTCGGCTATCCTTCTTTGTGTATTCTTCCAGAATCCCTGCAATCGACGAATCTTCCCCGCTTCCATCTGAAAGACAGAGCTCCCAGTTCTGATAGGACTGTCCTCTTACAGAATCCAGCATTTCCCGCAGATATCTTTCCGGTGTCCGGTAAAGAGGAACAACAATCGAAATCTTCGGCATCCGGGTAAATTGCTTTCTCTTCTGCCGGTACAGTCTGATCCTGGATGGCTCATGTCTTCGCAGCCATTCTTCATACTCTGTACCGTTTTTCCCACTCAATTTGTCACCCGCCCTGATAAACGCTGCACGGATTCCAAACTGACGATAATAGATTCTGACTTTGCGAAAATCATCCAGCATTTTCTGACGTCGCAGTTTTCTTTTGAGATTCATGATCTCTTCCGCATTTTTCTCTTCTTCTTCAAAGCATACTTCCAGTTTTCGCGGAATACCTTCCTCATAAAATGCCTTAAACCCGGCAATCTCTTCCTTTTTACATTCCGGATACTCTCGCAGCACATCCAGACGCCGGATTTTTTCTTCTTTCATCTCCAGTTCATTCTGATTCTCATCCAGAAACCGGATCGATGCATTTTTCCTGCTATAATACCATCCCTCGACTGAAAATCCTTTTTCTTCAGTATTCACCTTATCTATGCTGTTTGCCAGCCATTTCTCCAGGTTCTTCAATTCACTGACTGCAAAGGTCTTCATCAATTCTTCTTTTCCACGATACGACTGCAATACTTCCAGTCTGGACGTTTCTCTCCAGTCTTTCGGAAGATGTATCCAAAGAAAAAACTGTTTGGTTATAAGTCTTTTTCTTATCTTGCGAAACTTCAGCGGATGAAGACGGATTCCATCCGTGGTATAAAATAGTTTCTTCCCATCCAGCCGGATTTCAATCCGGTTTCCATCTGGTCTGTTATCCAGAAAATATCCCGTAATAAGTAATCTGTCTTTTTCTTTTACATGAAACCGACATGCTGCGATATAAAAAGCATTTTCCATTTTTCAAATCCTCTCACTTCCACACTATCTGGAAAATAACCAGTTCAAAAACTGAAAGAAAACACAGATATACAATACTAACAGCAGAAATACGTAAAATGTTTCTATATCAAACCGATATGTAACCGTCTTTAAAATTAAAGTTCCTTCACTTTCTTCACTATTTATTTTCAAATTTGTTCCTTCTTCTGATGTCTTTTCCGCATAAAGTGCAATAGAATCTTTTTCAAATACTACTTTATACGCCTTCCCCCTGCAGCTGCTGACCGTATCAAACGAAAATTCATTGAATTTGCCCGTTTTTATATCTCCCACCTTCTTCACAGATTCCGCAACCGTTTCTCCATTTTCACAATCCTGAAGATAAATTCGGATCTCTGCTTCTGGATCTTCCTGCAAATTCTGGCATTTCACCTGGATTCCATCCAGTGTCTCCTCCTCACAGACAAATTCCTGCGATATCTGATCCTGCGACACATCCATCATGACATACTGGTCATTTTCTATCATCCGGTCATAAATCGCATGCGTCTTATGAACATGTCCATAAACAAATGCAAGCAGAATCAGCACAATAACTGCTGCCAACTTTTCTACTTTTCTCATTTTTCCCTCTTATTCTGCTTTCTGATATTCTCTGCACAACTCATCTGCATCCCCGATACTGCGAACTCTTCCATGTTCCAGCCATACAATCCGGCTACACAGATTTCTCACCTGCTCCATATTATGCGAAACAAACAAAATCGTAGCTCCATTCTCCTTCATCCGGTTAATTCTTGCTTCACATTTCTGCTGAAAATGGAAATCGCCTACCGATAATACTTCATCCACGATCAGAATATCCGGCTGTCCGATTGTTGCTACCGCAAACGCGAGACGCGAAAACATTCCCGATGAAAAATTTTTCACCGGTACATCCATAAACTGGTCCAGTTCTGAAAACTCTACAATCTCTTCATAGTGCTCCTCCAGATATTCCCTGGTATATCCAAGCAGCGTCCCGTTCAGAAATATGTTCTCCTTCGCAGTCAGGTCAAAATCAAACCCTGCTCCCAGTTCGATCAGCGGCGCGATCACACCAGAAGTCTTAACGCTGCCACAGGTTGGTTTCATGACACCGGCAATGATTTTCAACATCGTACTTTTTCCACTTCCGTTTACACCGATCAGTCCCAGTGTTTCTCCTTTATAGACTTCAAACGACACATCCTGCAGTGCCCAGAAATCCTGATAGGTAATCTTTTTCTTTACTCTCTGTATAAAATATTCCTTAAATCCATCAAATTTCTCTGATGCCAGACTGAATTTGATGGAAACATCTTCTACTTTTACAATTACTTTTTTCTCCATCCTTACTCCTACAAATCAAAGATAAAACCATCCTGATGCTTATAAAAAAACCAGCATCCCACTCCAAGACACAGTACAGCTTCTGCTGCTGTCACCAGAAGCATCACCAGACCTGGAAGTCTGCCATAGATCACAACATTCCGGAACATGATCAGAATACTGGTCAGAGGGTTTATCATTACCAGATGGTATAACCATTCCGGCAGAATCGACATTGGATAGATAACCGGTGTCAGATACATCAGCACTGCCATCAGCACCGAATACAAGTGCAGAACATCCCTGTATTTCACCGCAATCGTCGCCAGAATCAGTCCAATCCCCAGAGCCAGAACCACCAGCAAAAAAAGTGGCACAACTGAAAGAAGCATTGTCCAGTGAAGCTCCGCACGCATACCGATCATAATCAGAAATAACGCTGCACAGGATGACATCAGATTGATCAGACTGGAACACACCCTTGACATCACGAATACATATTTCGGTACATACACCTTCTTTATCAGAGATGCACTCCCGATAATTGCTGACATTGCATTTGTCGTAGCGTCATTGAAAAAGTTAAAAATAACCTGCCCACATAACAAATACAACGGAAAATTCTCTATATCAAATTTAAACAGATTTGAGAAAACGATGGATAAAACCGTCATCATAAGAAGTGGATTCAGCAGTGTCCATAAAACCCCCAGTATGGAACGCCGGTATTTCACCTTCACGTCTCTTGAAACCAGTTCTTTTAAAAACGGCTTAAATTTGACAAAATTTTGAATATAAACTGACATATTTTCTTCCCCTTTAAATTATAATTATATTATTTTTTCAGTCTTTATTCAATCAAATCGCTTACACTTATCATTGATTTTCTCTATTTCTTTTATTGATTTTCCGAATAAGTAAAGGAGTCTGCATAAAGCAGACTCCCTAACGGACATCCTTATATAATTTTGCAATCTCTTCTGCCGGAACACCATCCCGGTACATGGCTCTCAGCCGGTTCATAAGCCACATTACTTTCAGCTTTTCGATTGTATTTCCGCCGAATCTTCTGTCTGAAGTATAAATCCTGTGTCTCGTCATCCCAAGCGGAATCCTTTTTTCTTTGAGGGTCAGTGAAAACTGATAATCCTCTAGAATCGGCATCTCTGGAAATTTTCCCACTTCAAAAAACAACTTCCGGTCAATGAAAATCCCCTGGTCTCCAAACATTACTTTTCTGTCTTTAATCCTGTGATTGGAGATCACCCTGCAGGTGAACATAAAAAAGTTATATGAATGAAATGCAATTCCAAAACACCCTGCCCGGTATTTTTTCATTACAGTCTCAATCTCTTCTAATGCTGTAGCTGGAACTTCACTGTCGCAGTGCAAGAAAAAAAGTACATCTCCACTGCTTTCTTCCGCTCCCTTGTTCATCTGCTTTGCCCTTCCTTTCGGGGACTGAATTACCGGATACCGGTCCTTCAAAAGTGCCAGTGTTCCATCCGTGCTTCCCCCGTCTACAAACAGAATCTCACATCTTTCATTCAGCGGCTCCAGTGTCTCCATCAGCCTTTCAATTGTCGATTCTTCATTGTATGTTGGTATAATAATTGATATTTTCATCTCTACTTCACGGTTTCAATTTCTACGTTCATCCAGGTATCATACAGATTTCTACGAAACTCGTCCGCATCTCTGATCACCGGGATCTTGAGGGTGCAGTTCTTTTTCGCTTCATCCTCTGCCAGAATCATTCTTCCCTTTGTAAGCTTTTCTGTTGACAGCTGCATGTCCACTCTCTGTATCTCAAAAAGTTCCGGATGCATCAAGTAAGCCGCAGCAATCGCATCCCAGTTATAATATCCGGGAATTCCATATTCATCCCAGTTATTGTCAAACCAGTAATCCGTCTCATTCTTGATCAGCCTTACAACTCCCTTACTCAGATCCGAAAGTTCTCTTTCATACTCTTCTCTTGTAAAAAGTACCTTCAGGCAATTATTACCCGTAATAACCGCAACATCCGTTCCACTGGTAAGTGTCGCATAAGTTGCCAGCGGATCACAGGAGAAATTAAGTTCATCCATTTCCCGCTTTACAAAGATCAGTGGTTCTGTTGTTCCTCCCATCAATACGATACTCTTCACCTGATGAAAAAACTCAGGATTGTGTTTCCAGGCTCCATAAAGATTTGTCACGGAACCCGTCACCAGAATTTCCAGCTCCCCGGCATATTTTTCTGCCATCTCGGCAAGATAATGTGCCGCTTCACTTTCGGTTTCTCCCGGTGTTGCTCCACCTTTGTAAACGCGCAACTCGTCATGCCCGATTTTCTTTACAAACTTCTTTGTATTTTCGTAAACCTTCTCCAGCGTATTGTTCCCATAAGTTGTCGTCACTCCCAGGACCTCTGCTTCCGGATCCCCCAGAAGATACAGCAGTGCCAGTCCATCATCTACATCACACCCGTTAATTCCAAACGTACAGTCACAATCATGAATTATTTTTCGCATACCATTCTCCTTTTATCACTTCTGAAACAAAATCCCCTGTCTTTCATCAATTTTGATGCCAACCAGTTCTCCTGTTTTTACCCCCAGTTTCATCCAGTCACGGTGAAGCATCCATACTGTCAGCTTTCCATCTGCATACTTCAACAGGATTTCTGCTGTTTCCCCCTCAAACATAACTTCTTCAATCTGATACATTCTTTCCGTCTCATCTACGGTCAGCGTGATCGCCGATGGTCTGACCATCAGTTCATACTCTCCTTCCGCTTTCTGCGTCTCAAATGAAACTGCCCGGCTTACGAATCTGCCATTCTCCACTTTCCCAAAAATATAATTTGTCTGTCCCATATAATCTGCCACCGCTCTGGACTCTGGATGGTAGAACATCCTCTCCGGCTTATCATACTGAAGCACTTCTCCAGCTTTCATCAGAGCGATCCGGTCAGACACCTTCATCGCTTCTTCTTTATCATGCGTGACCATAACGACCGTAAGCCCCATCTCATGATGCAGCTTTCTTACCAGATCTGCCATCTCGCACCGCAGATTCTCATCCAGGCTTGAAAATGGTTCATCAAGAAGAAGAATTTTCGGATCTGCCGCAAGCGCTCTTGCCAGCGCGACCCTCTGACGCTGTCCACCGGACATTTCCCGGATCTTACGCTTCTCAAATCCTTCCAGCTGGACAGCTTTTAACAGTTCTCCTACCTGCGCCTGCTTATCTTTTTTCGGGATTTTTTTCAGATCCATCGAAAAGCTGATATTCTGTTCTACCGTCATATGCGGAAACAGTCTGAGATCCTGAAAAACAATCACGGTTCCTCTTTTTTCCGGTGCAAGATTTGTAATCGATGTGTCATCGATCCGGATATCCCCTTCCTGCGTTTCAAGAAGACCTGCAATGCTTTTTAACAGTGTTGTCTTTCCGCAGCCTGAGGCGCCAAGAAGCGAAACAAATTCTCCCGTTCTAATCTCCAGATTTATATTCTTCAGTATTCTTGTCTTTTGTAAATCTACACAAAGTTCTTTAATTGTAAGACTCATGTGCTCCTCCTGCCTAATAATATTCTACTTCCTGTGCCTTTGTAAAACGTCCCACGATCCATTCCAGTATTCCAAACACCAGAAGCATGATCACCAGGAATATCACACTGTAAATGCTGGCAAAATTACGTTCTCCGCTTCCGAGATATGGAACCATGACGATCGCAAATGTTTTGACATTTCCCCCGCCGATCATCAACGTCAGGAAATACTGACTGAACGAAACAACAAATGCCATCGAAAACGCAGAAAGCATGACCGGAAACAGATTCGGAAGTGTCACTTTAAAAAACGCCTGAAGCGCACCAGCCCCCAGAACTCTTGCCTGCTCCTCCAGCTTTACCCCCATTGCTCTTGTTCCATCCTGCATCAGCGTAACTGCATACGGAAGAGAACAGATCAGATGGACAATAATGACTCCCTGAACGGTTCCGCTTAATCCACATTTGATAAAGGTAATCTGAACCCCCATCGCAAACACGGTTCCCGGAACAAGAAACGGAAGCATCGACATAAATGAAAACAGCCGCTTTCCAAAAAAGTCATAGCATTCCAGCGCCCTCGCCGTCATTGTTCCGATCACAACCGACAGGAACGCGACCGAAGCCGATATGAAAAGACTGGACATACAAAGTCGCACAAGCTGCTGCCTGTTTCTCAGTATTCCATTCACCGCTCTCATCGAAAATTTCTGCGGGATAAGTGACGGCCATGCCCATCTCTCTGTCCCTACCCAGACAAGGATCGTAAGAATTGGTACAATCACCAGGAAAATAAAAATGCCTATGATCAGGCCTTCCCAGATGTTCTTTTTTCTTTTCATCTTCCTGTTCCTCCTAACCTGCCAGCTTCTTCGTGCTCCGGCGAAGTAATATGTAATATAAAACTGCTGCAATCAGAGAGATCACGATCAGGATTCCATTGATCGCCATCGCATACGGTCGCGCCCGAAGATCAGGTTTGGTATATTCCAGATAAGCCAGAACCGGCAGCGCCTTTGGTATCGTTGCTCCAAGTATGAACGGCAGCTCATATGCTCCAAGTGCAAATACAAAGATGATCAGAAAACCACTGAGCACTGTATTCATACATAAAGGAAGCGTTACTTTCATGAAGGCCTGAAGTTTATTCGCTCCAAGATTGGTCGCTGCTTCTCCAAGACTGCCATTGATATTCGCCATCAGAGCAATCACAAAATAGATTATGAATGGAATTTCCTTCCACAGATAGGCAAGAATTACACCAAGTCCATATCTGTCATAGAGCAGCATCGGAAACTGCTGCTGATCCGTAATCAATCCTGCATTTGCAAGGATTCTCGCAAGGATTCCATTTTGCGAAAGAATATTTACAATAAAGAGTGCCACAACAACATGGGGAACAATGATTGGAATCTGAACGATCCGCATAATGATTCCGCGCACTTTTCCGGCACTCACCAGAACTGCACACAGAAATGTTCCTGTTACTGTGGCAAGAAAAGCCGACATAAATGCAATGTACAGACTATATTTTAATGACTGCAAAAGATCCGGTCTTGTCAGTACCTCCTTATAATATTTCAGCGTCGGTTCCGTTAATCCAAAAGCTGGAATCACCCCTAAACTTTGGATGATTCCAGTTCCCAGACCAATAATAAAAACTACGCCTAATATAAGTTGCGGCACCAACAGTATATAAGGTGTCATTTTTTTCTTCATTTTATTTTCCTACTACTTCCTCTGCCCAGATCTCTTCGATGATCGGTACAAGTGCGGAAGGCATTTCCGGAAGACGTTTTGATAAAAGTTCATCCTGAGGGATTACACCCTTACCAATCTCAACCTTATCAAATGCTTCTTTCTGTGTATCGTTTAATTTGTTGTAATCTACAACCGGAATGGTACGGATCTCTGTGAAACGATCTGCCTGTACTTCCGGATCCATCATCTCGTTGATTGCTACCTGGGCTCCTGCTACGTTTCCTGAATTTGCTGCAATTGCAATGTAATTTGTATTTCCAATTGTTCCTTTATCGAACTGGAAGGATTGAGATGTTTCTGTGTAAGTACCATTTTCAATATTGGTAGCTGTTGAATATGCACTGTAAGAGATATCCATTACAACTTCTCCGTCAGAGTACATATTGGTCAGTGCCGTAGAATCCTTCGGGAAAGTCTTTCCTTCATTCCACAGGTATGGATTCAGTTCACGCAGATATTCAAGAGCTGGCTCAATTGCTGCTTTTACAGTCTCTTTATCAGCTTCCATATCCATGAACTGTTCATATCCGCAGATATCGTAAATCACATTACGAACAAATGCACTTCCTGTAAAGTCAGGTAATGCAGGATAAGTTACTTTTCCTTTGTTCGCTTTGCAGAACTCCATGAACTCATCTGTGTTTGTCGGAAGATCCGGTGTTACTGCTGTATCTGCGACCATAACAAGCTGTGCTTTTCCGTATGGAGCTTCATATCCCTCAATCGGAAAGCAGAAGTCTGCATTTGTCTCTTCATCATCTGTATCAATATAAGACTGGAAGTTCGGAAGTTCTTCTGCAAACGGTCCGTAAAGCATGTTGTTTTCTTTACAGGTCTTGAAGTTTTCTCCGTTGATCCAGATCATATCGATATCGCCATCTTTTTTATCTGTTGAAATTTCACCAGAAAGCTGACTTAAAATCGCATCAATATCCATCGGTACACGTTCCAGTGTGATGTCATATTTTTCTTTCAGACGCGGTGCATAGTAGTTGTCAAGCCAGTCATTTAAGCTATCATCTCCGCCCCATCCGTAAAATGTAACGGTTGTACCCTTGGCTGCATCCACCATTTCATCGAAGCTCATATCCTCTACGGCTTCGGTTGTCTGCTTGGTTTCTTTGTTGTCTGCTTTTTCTGTCTTTGCGCTGTTTCCACATGCTGTTAAGGAAAACGCCATCACAGTACTTAAAAGCAGCGCTGCAATTCTCTTTTTCATTAAAATTTTCCTCCTTCATTTTCTCCGTCCTTCATTATAACAAATTATTAACAAAAAGCACGCTGTTTTTCATTCCTGCTTTGTTGTTACCCCTCAACACTTCGTTTAGTTATTGTAATTTTCTATATACTTATAGAATTTTTCTACCGATGATTCCATTGCTCTGTCCTTCAGCGTAAGAAGACCGATTTCCCAGATCATATCATCTTCTGCGAAAGGAATCATGACCAGCCCCTCTGTATTCATATCTTCATGGACAAAGTCAATCGTCACAGAAATCCCTCTCTTCAGCCGGCACATTTTATAGCAGAGATCAAATCCATTTGTCTCAAATACAATATCCGGTTCAAATCCCCGGTTCCAGCATCTGCTCTGAATAAACTCATTGAGTTTAAAACTGCTGTTTTCAAGATAAAGAGGCTCGCCTTCCAGATCCAGAATAGTTGCTTCTCTTTTTTTCGCCAGAGAATGTTCTTCATAGACCAGAAGCCCCAGACTGCATTTTTTTAAACTTTTCATATCAAAACAATCTCCTGCAAATGGTCCGATCGACAATGCCACATTCCCTTCTTTGTCAAGCAGCATTTTCTCTACGATCCGATCCGGATATTCCATATAAGAAAATGTCACATTCGGATATTTCTTCTGAAATTCCAGAATACAGTCTGGCGTCAGGTAACGCAGGATATCATAGGCAACCAGAAGTTCTACTGTCCCTTCCTCACTCGCACGTATCATATCAATTTCTTTTTTCAATTTGTCATATTCGCTAAGAACCGTATTCGCATAATCATACAGCCTCTGTCCGCTCTCTGTCAGTTCTATCCCGGAGGCAACCCTGTCAAGTAACGTACATTCCAGTTCATTTTCCAGATTTTTCAGTACACGGCTGAGTCCCTGTGGTGACATAAAAAGCTCTTTTGAAGCCCTCGCAAGACTTCCTCTTTGACAAATCATCCGAAATTCCTCTAATTCTTTAATCGTCATTCTTTTCCCACGACTCCCCTATTTAAATTTACATTTTGCCCGATTCAAAATAGGTGTTTTCCCAAGAGGTACCTTTTCATCGATTCCCATAATAAGCGGTAGCAAATGCTTTGCATCTTCATATCCTCTCCTTCTGAAACTACAGATGCACGAAGCGCAATATGTATAAAGTTCCGGCTCCCTCGATGCTTTTACACGGTCTGTCAGTGCCTGTGCCACATCCGCTTCTTTTCCAGCTGCGCATCCACCAAGCCCGCAACACTGTACATCTCTGAATGCATCTTCTACCTTTCCGACAAGGAATGGCTTCATATCATATTCAAACTTTCTGTCTTTTCGGTCCGGACATGGATAATACATTGGAATCCTTTCTTTTTGATAAATATTTCCAATTTTAAGCTCTGCCATTTTTTCGTAAACACTGATAATCTCCGCATCCAGTCGTCCTTTTAAAAAATAATAGCAGTTCGGACATGCCATGATCACCTGTTCTACTCCTGACTCTTTTAATTTCCAGTTGATTCGCTCAATGATCCCCGCTGCCTCTGAAACAAGTCCCAGTTCTTCAATCGGTTTCCCACAACAGTCATATACAACTCCCACATCATATTTTGCGAATTCTTCCACCAACTTATCTGTCGTTTTCGGAAAAAAAGACGGAAAATTACATCCCGTAAAAAAAACTGCTTTCTTTTTTGAATGGCGGTAATTTGCAAATTTGTACGGATTCTTTTCTAAGAGCAGTCCGTCATATGAATTATCAAGAAGCTTCCCACCTCCGTCTTCAACCAATTTTCTCCGACTGTCAAGTGCAATCTCTTTTCCATCAATTCCTTTTGGACAGACACACCCGCAGGTTCCACACAAGAAACAATGATATGCCAGCTCCGGTTTTTCTTTTAATACCGGCAGATCAATTCCGTATTTTTCCAGAAACAGACAACTTCTGGTACATTTTCCACAATGGATACATGCATCCAAATCCCACTTATTCATAATTTTTATCCAGCTTTCCTTTCAGTCCCAGTTCCAGATAATCAATCGTAATTGGACAGTTACAAATTGCTCCCTTTTCAATATCCTCATACAGGTGGTACAAATCTCCCTTATCATCCACATCATAATACATCTGACCTACCGCCGTAGAGAGCTTCTCATTTCTCATGTGCTGTAAGGTATCATAAATAACTGTATTCGTTCCGTATCGTTCAATTTTCCATATAGAATCATATTCTTTTTTCATTCCGATCAGATAGTACCCTCCATCAAATGTAGGATGAATCACAATATCTTTTCCCCCAAGATTATCAAATGCATTTTTTAGTGTTTCCGGGTGAATCTGCGGAATATCTGTCCCGATCAGAATTACTTTCTCATACCCCATTCTCAGTACGATTCCAATCGCATTCTTCATCCTTTCACCAAGATCATCACCAAATTGTGGAAGACATACTGTCTCATTATCAAGAACTTGCTGTAGTAGCTTCTTTTCATCCTTTGGTGTAAAAAACACGAAAATATCCGCATCCACCTGCTTTGCTTTTTCATATATATCCTTTACAAAGCAGGCATGCAGACGCGCGCACTCTTCCCCAGTTAGAAAAGGCATCAGCCTGGTCTTTGTCTGTCCTGGTATCGGCACCCTCGTAAATAAAATAAGTGCATCTTTCATCTATAATATTTCCTCCAACATTTCAATCACACTTTCCACTACTTTAGGACAAAAATCCAGCATTCTGCCACTCGAAAGTGCTTCTTCAAGCTGTTCTGGAAGCGATACATCATAGCCTAATAACTCTTTGCAACTGTTTGTTGCGAACTTTTCCAGAAACAATGCTCTAAATTCTGCATATTTGTTCATCATTTCTTCTTTTTGCCGAAGCAGAGTATTCACATCCCAGTGTCCATATTTTAATCCAACAGCCATGATTGCTCCGGTAAATGCACCGCATGTATCCCCATGCATCATTCCACCTCCAAAACAAGCCGAGACTTTATTCGCTATCTCTTCCGTAATCCCAAGTCTCTCTGTGAAATAAGACAGAACGACCTGAGAGCAATCATATCCTTTTATAAATTTTTCCCGAATCATACTTTCTTCTATCATTTTTCTCTCTCCTTTGTCATCTTACATCACTTTTTCATTCTAACATCAAACCAGTCCTATTTCTATAGATTGTCTTATCGTATTTAACTATAATTTGCTCGTCTTATTTATAAATCAAATAATTCGTGCCTTTTACAAAAAAATCCCTCATCTGCGGTTTCCCGCAAATGAAGGATTTCTTTTACTTAATTCAATTCTTACAGTAATCCACCGATTGATAAGAATAACGGTGCAAATACAAGTGAAACAATTGTCATAAGTTTGATCAGGATGTTGATAGACGGTCCTGATGTATCCTTGAACGGATCACCTACTGTATCACCAACAACTGCTGCTTTGTGAGCTTCGCTTCCTTTTCCGCCATGATGTCCTGTTTCGATGTATTTCTTAGCATTATCCCATGCTCCACCAGCGTTGGACATGAAGATTGCCATAAGTACACCTGTAACAAGTGCTCCGGAAAGTAATCCACCGAGGGATTCCACACCAAGAACGATACCAACGATCAACGGTACTACGACTGCCATCACACCCGGAAGCAGCATTTCGTGAAGAGCTGCTGTGGTAGAGATTGCAACGCATGATGTATAATCCGGTTTTTCTTCACCTTTCATAATGCCCGGTTTTTCACGGAACTGGCGTCTTACTTCTTCGATCATCTTGTATGCAGCCTTTGATACAGACTCCATAGTAAATGCTGAGAAGAGGAATGTAAGCATACCACCGATAAAGATACCGATGATTACTCTGTAGTCAAGAAGGTTGATTGCTTCAAGACCAACTGCCTGTGCATAAGATACGAAAAGTGCAAGTGCGGTAAGGGCTGCTGATCCGATCGCGAATCCCTTACCCATAGCTGCAGTTGTATTTCCTACTGAGTCAAGCTTATCTGTGATTTCACGAACAGATTCATCCAATCCTGACATTTCTGCGATACCACCTGCATTGTCTGCAATCGGTCCGTATGCATCAACGGCAACTGTGATACCTGTTGTAGAAAGCATACCTACTGCTGCAAGTGCGATTCCGTAAAGTCCTGCAACTGAGTAAGATACAAAGATACCTACACAGATCAGGAGAAGCGGGATTGCTGTAGATTTCATTCCTACCGCAAGACCACTGATGATTGTAGTAGCTGCACCAGTCTCTGACTGTTCTCCGATTCCCTGAACCGGTTTGTAGTCTGCTGATGTGTAGTACTCTGTGATGTTACCGATGATCACACCAACAACCAGACCTGCAATAACGGCAATTGCCGCACTCATCTTTCCGAAGAGTACATTACTCAGTACAAGTGCTACAACAATAACTACGATAGAAGCTGCATAGCTTCCCTTTGTGAGAGCTTTCTGTGGATTCGAATTCTCATCACCTTTTACAAAGAAGGTTCCGATGATAGAAGCGATCAGACCACATCCTGCGATCGCAAGCGGATAAAGAACTCCGGATACAGCTCCTGCTGCTGCTCCAAGAGTCAGTGCTGATACAAGTGAACCAACATAAGATTCAAAAAGGTCAGCTCCCATACCTGCAACGTCACCTACGTTATCACCTACATTGTCAGCGATAACAGCCGGGTTACGCGGATCATCTTCCGGGATACCTGCTTCTACTTTACCAACAAGGTCTGCACCAACGTCTGCTGCTTTGGTGTAGATACCACCACCAACACGGGCGAAAAGTGCGATTGAAGATGCACCAAGGCTGAATCCTGAAAGCACATCTACGTTCTTTGTAACAATGTACACAAGGCTTACGCCAAGTGCTCCAAGACCTGCTACGCACATTCCCATAACGGCCCCGCCAGAAAAAGCAATTGATAATGCTTTATTCATTCCGCTTTCTTTTGCTGCGTTAGCAGTTCTTACGTTCGCTTTTGTAGCGACTGTCATACCACAGTATCCTGCAACTGTTGAGAAAAGTGCTCCAATTACAAAGCATACTGCTGTTACCCAGCTGATACCAAATCCGATCAGTACAAAAAGCACTACTACAAAAATGACCAGAATCTTGTATTCAGCCATGAGGAAAGCTCTTGCGCCCTCCGCGATTGCGCCTGCAATCTCTTTCATGCGGTCCGTACCTGCATCCTGTTTTCCTACTTTACCAGCAAGATATGCTGCAAATAATAAAGCAATAACAGCTGCAATCGGGACCAGATACATGTAATTATTCATTTCTTGTTCCTCCCTGAATTATTGTACCTCTAAAGACAATATCATAAAAAGAACAAGAATGCAAAACAATTTTTTAAATTTTCAATAAGTTTTATTTTGTTTATCTATAAGTGTGGTCTTTCTCTATTTTTTTAATTTGTATCTCACCGTCCACATTCCACTGGGATTTACACAATATCAAGATATGTTTTTTTCCGAGGTGCCGGAAAAGCAGCATCTAATCTGGCATATTCCTCCGCTGTCAGATGAACCTTTCCCGCCTCCAAGTTCTGCAGTACATGTTCTGCCTTTCCACTTCTTGGAATGGCAATCACATTTTCCTTATACAGAACAAATGTCAGAAGCACCTGCATTGGTGTAATTCCATGAATCCGCGCTACTTCCTTCACTGCACTGCTTTGCAGAAGATCTTTCTGCAGATTCCCTGCCTGCGCCAGCGGACAGTATGCCATAAGTGGCACATTATGTTCTTTTAACCACGGAAGAAGATCGAATTCTACTCCTCTGGAGCCCAGATGATACAGCACCTGATTCACCACGCAATGATTTCCATTCGGCACTGAAAACAATTCTTCCATATCGTCTGTATCAAAATTCGATACCCCCCAGCTACGGATCTTTCCTTCTTTCACAAGCTGTTCCATGCATTCTACCGTTTCCTCAAGTGGAATCCCTCCTCTCCAGTGTAAAAGATACAAATCCAGATAATCTGTCTGTAGATTTTTCAGTGTCTGCTGCAGACTTTTGAAAATTTTTCTTCTTCCGGCATTATGCGGATATACCTTCGATACAAGAAATAACCTGCTGCGGTCATACCCTTGGATTGCTCGTCCGATCAACTGCTCTGATCTTCCATCTCCATACATTTCCGCTGTATCGATCAATCGTATTCCCGCATCAATTCCTGCTCTGAGTGCCGCTGTCTCTTCCGCGTCTTTGCTCCTATTTTCTCCAAGAAACCAGGTTCCCATTCCAAGTCTTGGCATTTCCATTCCATTACTCAGTTTTATCTCTTTTTTATTCATGATTTCCACTCCCTGCATTTTGTTTTTCTGTTCCTTACTGTCTGTTTTTACTATATTATAGGAAATATCCCACTTTTTGCAAATGTTATAAGGGACATATTTTTATGTTTATTTATTCTTTTTATTATTTCTTATAACATTCTTTTTTTCTTCAATCCATGATACACTGGATTTATCATAAAATAAATTCAATGATAAGGAGATTAGAAATTATGAAAGTTGTAGTTGCAATTGATTCATTTAAAGGAAGTCTCACTTCGATTGAAGCCGGAATGGCTGCAAAGGAAGGAATCTTAAAAGCACACCCGGATGCGAATGTTGTCGTAAAACCACTTGCAGATGGTGGTGAAGGCACCACAGATGCCCTGATTGCAGGACTTGGTGGTGAGCGTATTGATCTTACAGTGACTGGTCCTCTTGGTACTCCGGTAAATGCACATTACGGATATCTGGCAGAAAAAAATACTGCCATCCTTGAAATGGCTGCCGCTGCCGGAATTATCCTGGTAAGAGAATCTGAAAAAAATCCACTTACTGCAACCACTTACGGTGTCGGTGAAATGATCGCAGATGCCATGGAACGCGGTATCCGCAATTTCATTATTGGAATTGGAGGAAGCGCAACAAATGATGGTGGAATTGGAATGCTTAAGGCACTTGGCTATCAATTTTCCGATGAAAATGGACAGGATGTCGGCGAAGGCGGACAGGCGCTTGAACGGGTATCTTCTATTATAATAGAAAAAGCTAACCCAATTCTCAAAGAATGCAGTTTTCATATTGCCTGTGATGTAACTAATCCACTTTGCGGAAAGAACGGAGCTACCTATATTTATGGTCCGCAAAAAGGTGTCACACCGGAAATAGCAGAAGAACTGGATCAGGCAATGAATCATTATGCTTCTGTTACCTCCAAATTTCTTCATAATGATTATGCATCTACAGAAGGTGCTGGTGCTGCAGGTGGTCTTGGCTTTGCATTTCTCAGTTATTTAAATGCTACGCTGACTCCTGGAATCGATCTGATTCTTAACGCTGTCGAACTGGAAAAAGAATTAGAAGATACAGATATCACTGTTACCGGCGAGGGACGCCTCGATCACCAAACCGCTATGGGAAAAGCTCCTGTCGGTGTGGCAAGACTTGCAAAAAAATACGGCTCCAAAGTCGTTGCTTTTGCCGGAAGCGTCACCCCGGAAGCAACAGCCTGCAATGCGGCCGGAATCGATGCATTCTTCCCGATCGTCCGTGGGATCACAACACTAGCCGAAGCAATGGATCCCGAAAATGCAAAATCAAATATGGCAGCAGCTGTAGAACAGGTATTCCGTCTGTTATAGTTTTAACATTATTTACAAATTTCAGAGAGTGTTTTTGTATATTTTTTACAGAAATACTCTCTTTTCTTTATGTTTTTCTTCTTTTCCTACACTGATCATCTGTGTGGTCGCAGCCATGTTTATCGGACTAACCGTCCTTGCCTGTGGAAAAACAACCGGCACAGATCTGTCCAGTCAGCCAAAAACACTTATCATCAACAACACAACGATCTACGACCTGACAGATCTTCATTTCATCTGTAACAATGATTCTTCATCAAATGAAGAGCTTTCACTTGTGAAGGCAGGTTCTTCCGAAACTGTAGAACTTCCTCAATCCAGTGTTTATTCTATCCATGTTTCCGGAAAAGCTGCAAATGGAACATCCTTTTCTAACACATTCTCCGGAACCATTGATAACAGTTCTTCTGTTACCATTTCTCTGGATGACTCTGCAAACCTCTCAGTGATCGCAAATATTGCAGATTAAGTTTTGCCGTAAACAATCCGCCTATGTAGTTTTAAGCAATGACAAATATGCAGGCAACTTCCATAACGCAAATTGCCTACATATTATCCATAAAGGGGCACTTTCCAAACTGACCTGGAAAGTGCCCCTTTATTTATCATGGCATATGATTTCGAATTGAGGATTTCTTATTTATCTCTTTCTACGGATACATTGGAGATTTTTTCGTAGTACTGTACGATTGCGCTGTGGTCTTCTTTTTCATGTCCGTCAGCTTTCAATGACTGCATGATCTCCATCAGCTCTGCTGTGATCGGAAGGGATGCATTGACTGCGTGTGCTGCGTTTAATGCATTGTTCAGATCCTTGATATGAAGTTCGATACGGAATCCCGGTTTGAAGTTATGATCCATCATCATTGGTGCTTTTGCATCAAGAACTGTAGATCCTGCAAGACCGCCACGGATTGCCTGGTATACCAGTTCCGGATCTGTTCCGGCCTTCTTAGCCAGTGTAAGTGCTTCTGATACGGCTGCAATATTGATTGCAACAATAACCTGGTTTGCAAGCTTTGCAACGTTTCCTGATCCAAGTTCTCCAACATAAACAACTGATCCAGCCATTGTCATCAGAAGATCATAGTATTTGTCAAATGTTTCTTTCTTTCCACCAACCATAACAGAAAGTGTTCCGTCGATTGCCTTTGGTTCTCCACCACTTACAGGCGCATCCATCAGTTCGATCCCTTTTTCAGCAAGCTCTGCACCAATCTTCTTGGATTCAACCGGGTCGATTGAGCTCATGTCGATGACAACAGTTCCAGGTTTTGCGGTATCTGAAATACCATTTTCTCCAAGGCATGCTGCACGTACATGTGGTGAATTCGGTACCATTGTAATAATGGTGTCACACTCTGCTGCTACTTCAGCACCGCTTTTTGCTCCCTTTGCTCCAAGTGCTACCAGTTCGTCGACAGATGACTGATTAAAATCATATACTACAAGATCATGACCTGCTTTCACCAGGTTCTTGCTCATCGGTTTTCCCATAATTCCAAGTCCAATAAATCCTACTTTCATGTCTAATACTTCCTTTCTTTTTTACTAAATCATTTGCTTCATTGCCTCATGAAGAAGCTTGTAGCTTTCTTCTGACTGTTCTACATATGGTGAATCGATCAGATATGCTTCCAGTGTGTCCAGATTTTTCTCTGTCGGTTCTACGCCAAGTTCCTTTAAGGAAAGCGGCATATCCATTCCTTTCATGAACAGTTTTAAGGCTTCTTTATCTTCACTCAGCCGGTTATAATAAAGCTGGGTAAATAACGCTACTGCTACGATTTCTCCGTGAAGTGCGCCCTTTGCTTCCTGTGTAAAGTACGTCCTCACTCCATCGTACATCATATGTCCCAAAGCAGACTGTGAAAAACTTTTTGTGATATTGGCGATCACACCTGTTACCGCAATGTTAATAAAGGTAATATCTGCTACTGCTTTCGTAACTTTCTGCTTTCTGATATCTTCGATCGCCTGCGGTCCAAATTCTTCCAATACTTCATATGTGTATTCTGCCATCTTGTAAGCACTGAACAGATCAATTTTATTTTCTGTCAGATACATTTTTGGTTTGCCATTCTGGATCTCAATTTTCTTTGCCATTGCATCCAGAATTCCTGCTGCCGCATAGCGGATCGGGCATTTTGCGATCACATCCAGATCAACAAGCACTGCATCAATTTCATGTTCAAATCTCCAGCAGTCCTTTTTTGCACCTTCCGGTGTATACATGACACTCATCGTTGTAAATGCTGCGCAGGTCGCAATGGATGTCGGGATATTTACCACGCCACATCCGGCATACTCGCCTACTGCTTTTGCAAAATCCATAATGACTCCGCCACCGATACCAACGATTTCATCACATCTGGCCTGGATACATTTTTCTGCATATTCTTTTGCTGCTTCATAAGAACAGGTTCCTGAATAGATTTCAAGCACATATTCCAGCTTTTCCTCTTCCATTCCCGGTACCAGTCGTTCCCTGACTGCTTCCCATGCTCTTTTTCCGGCAATGATATACAGCTTCTTTCCAAAACGGGCAATTTCTTTTCCACATTCTTCCAGAAGATGTTCTTCCTGTCTGTATCTTCCTGCGCCAAACTTGATCGCAGGATCTAAAATAACTTTTTCCATTTTCTGCACTTCCTGTTTTACTGTCTGATCGGATGTCTCGGATCTTCTCCTGAAAGTACAAGATCTACATCCTTTGCAACATCCATTGCAATTCTTTCCATACATTCCTCTGTGTTTGATCCGATATGCGGTGTCAGGATCACATTTTCCAGTTTGAAAATGTCATCTGTTATTTCCGGCGGCTCTTTTGCAAATACATCCAGTGCTCCGCCGGCAATTTGTTTTTTCCGGACAGCTTCTGCAAATTCGGATTCATTTACCACACCGCCACGGGAAAGATTGAGAAGGAATGCAGATTCTTTCATCTGTTCCAGTTCTTTTTTCCCGATCAGATTCTGGTTCTTAGCACCTCCCGGCACATGAAGACTGATAAAATCGGATTCTTTTAAGAGCTGCTCTAAAGGTACTGCCTTTACATACTCCGGAATTTCTTTCCCTTCCGGTCTCGGGATGTAACTGATGACCTTCATATCAAGTCCGATCGCTGCTTTTTTTGCAACCATTTTCCCGATTTTTCCAAGACCGATAATTCCAAGTGTTTTTCCGGATACATCCATTCCTTTATGTGAAAACTTGTAAGAAAAATTGTCTTTTCTCAATTCTGTTTCCATTCGTTTCACTTTCTTCGCAAGCATCAGGAGAAGTGTGATCGTCGTCTCTGCCACGGAAAGTGCTGTGGTGTCCGGCGAATATGTGGTAATGATGTCTCTTTTTTTTGCTGCCTTCACATCCAGATTGTCATATCCTGCACCATGTCTCGCGACAATCCGAAGATTTTTCCCGTTTTCCAGAACTTCCTCATCCATTTTTGCAGTTCTGAGGATCATGGCATCACACTCTGCTATATCCCGGATCAGCGATTCTTTATCTGTCTGTCCGCTTCCGCGGAAGATTTCATATCCCTGAAATTCCAGATATTTCTCTCCCGCTTCGGCGATTGGCTCTGGTATGTAAATCTTCATTCTATCTCACCAGACATGGCTTCTTCGGATCAAATTTCCATCCCGGGATCAGATACTGCATTCCAACAGCGTCATCTCTTCCTCCAAGACAGTTATCCAGATAAACCTGATGAGCTTTTTTCACCTGCTCTAAATCTACTTCAATTCCAAGTCCCGGCTTCTTCGGAACTTCTACACATCCATCTACAATCTGAAGTGGTTCTTTGGTAAGTCTTTCCAGACCTTCCTGCCAGATCCAGTGTGTATCGAGTGCATTGTATTCTCCCGGAACTGCTGCTCCAACCTGTGTAAACATGGCAAGAGAAATATCAAAATGGTTGTTGGAGTGTGAACCCCATGTATACCCGAAATCATGACACATCTGCGCAACTCGTACCGAACCGCTCATGGTCCAGAAATGAGGATCTGCAAGAATGATGTCTACAGCCTGTGATTCCAGAGAATGTCCGACCTGACGCCAGTCTGTTGCGATCATGTTGGTTGCCGTCGGGAAACCTGTACGTCTGCGGAATTCGCTCATGATCTCACGTCCTGAGTAAACACCTTCCGCTCCACATGGATCTTCACAATAAGTAAGAATTCCTTCCATACCTTTTACATATTCAACTGCTTCTTCTAAAAGCCAGCCGCCATTTGGATCCAGATCGATTCTTGCATCCGGAAGTGCCTTTTTCATGGCACGGATTACATCCATCTCTTCATTTCCCGGAAGAACTCCGCCTTTTAATTTGAAATCCTTAAATCCGTATTTCTCTTTGGTGGCAAGTGCCATTTCAACGATTTTCTCAGCTGTGAGTGCTTCTTCATGACGAAGGCGATACCATGCACAGTCAGAATCCGGCTCCGAATCATATGGAAGATCTGTTTTGTTTCTGTCGCCTACAAAGAAAAGATAGCCAAGCATACGAACCTTATCTCTTTGTTGACCGTCACCTAAAAGTTCACATACCGGAACCTGAAGCTGTTTGCCAAGAAGGTCAAGACACGGTGCTTCAATCGCTGTAATCACATGAACCCCTGTACGAAGATCGAATGTCTGATTTCCTCTGACATCTTCTTCACCTTTTGAATCCAGATACTTCTTCACCTTCAAAAGAGTACTCTTATATTCTTCAACTCTTGTCCCTTCAACAATGGAAATACATTCTTCCAATGCTTTTGTGATCTTTTCTCCGCCTGGTACTTCTCCTACACCGGTTTCTCCGTTTTCGTCATAGAGGACAACGATATTTCTTGTAAAATACGGTGCGTGTGCCCCGCTTAAATTTAATTCCATACAGTCTTTTCCTGCTACAGGATATACTTCCATTTTTTTGATTCGTGCCATTTTAATATTTCTCCTTTTTTTCCTTGTTTCTATCTATACCAGATTCATTTCAACAAGAACCTGATGGAGCTTTTCTTTCTCTTCCGGTTTCAATTCTGCGATTGGTGCCAGACATTTTCCTACCGGGATTCCTTCCTGCACAAGTCCTTCCTTGATAACTGCCGGGAAGGTTCCCATTCCACATGCGATACGAAGTGGTGCCAATGTAAACTGTGCTTCTAAAGCTCCTTCCAGATCACCTGCTACGTATTTATCATAAATATCTGCTGCAATTCTCGGTGCCACATTCGCACAGGATGCGATAGCTCCGGTTGCTCCATAGCAAAGCGCTGCGTAGATCAGTGTATCTCTTCCCATTAATACCGAGAATTCTTTGTCTCTGGTCAGACGGATATACTCTGCTGCATTTGTCATATCGCCGGTACTGTCTTTTACTGCCACAATGTTGTCAATATCTGCAAGGCGTGCAACTGTTGCCGGCTCGATGGTTACATTTGTCTTTGGTTTGTTGTTGTAAAGAATGATCGGCAGTGTTGTACTTGCTGCGATTGTTGCAAAGTAATCGTAAAGTTCATCCTGCGTCTGTGATACAAACATTGGTGTCAGCACAGAAACCGCATCTACTCCTACCTCTTCGCAGATTTTGATCAGTTCGATCACGCCGCGAGTTGTAATATGGTTTGCTCCTCCATAAACCGGAACTCTTCCTGCTGTCTCATCTTTTACGGTTTCTAAGATTTTTCTGTATGTGTCATTATCAAATGCATAGAATTCACCGGTTGTTCCAAGTGGGAAAAGACCATGTACTCCATTTTCAATCAGATGATTTACCATCTGTCTAAGTACGGGATAATTGACTTCTCCGTCCTCTGTAAGTGGTGTGATAATCGGTGGGATAATACCCTTTGGTACAAATTTCATGTTTTTCATCCTTTCTCTCTATTAATGAATAACTAACTGTAAAATACAAAGCTCTACAACTCCGACCGTTGCCATAATAAGTGAAACTGCTGTTTTACATTTCACCTGATCTTTCAGTTCGTGGAGTCCGAACATTCCATTGAATACCCAGAATCCGCTGTCATTAAAGTAAGAGAATGAAATCGCTCCTACACAGCAGGAAGCTGCAAGCAAGATTGGTGAAACACTGATGGATGCCATAAGTGGTGCTGTAAGCGATGCTGCTGTTGTGATGGCAACTGTTGCTGATCCAAGGGCAAGTCTCATAAGAGCTGCAATGATAAACGGAATCAGGATTGCCGGGATCGGAAGTCCTACAACTGCTTCTCCGAGTACATCTCCGATACCGCTGACTTTGATAACATTTCCAAGAGATCCGCCGGCTCCGGTGATCAGCATGATAAGTCCGGTATCTTTGATAGCTGTATCCATGATGTTGATAACTCTTTTGTTTTCTTCTTTTTTCACCAGTCCGTAAATTGCAATGACTGTTCCAAGCGCAAGTGCTACGATCGGTTCACCGAAAAGACAGATTACCGTATTTACCATTCCTTCACCGCTTCCAAGAAGGTTCCAGAAAGTTTTGATGAAAATCAGGAGAATCGGAATGATGATTGGTGCAATGGCTCTTCCAAAAGATGGAAGATTCTTTTCTCCCATAAGTTTTTCAACTTCATCCATGGATTTCAGATATTCTTCTTTAAATTCTTTTCTTTCATATTCTCCGTCTCCAGTCGGAATCTGATAGATCTTCTTTCCTACCCATTTGCAATATGGTACGATCACAAGAAGCATTGGAATCGAGATTACAATTCCGATCATGATCATCTGTCCGACATCTACTCCGAGAAGTCCTGCTGCTGTAAGCGGTCCCGGTGTCGGTGGTACCAGGCAGTGTGTAAGCTGAAGTCCGCACGCCAGGGAAAGTGCAAGTCCGACCACTGATTTTCCGGTTACGGAAGACATTGCTTTTACCAGTGGTGCAAAAATAACGATCGCAGAATCTGCAAATACCGGAATAGAAACTACCCAGCCTGTAATTGCAAGTGCCCATTCTTCTTTCTTTTTACCGATTGCCAGTCCCAGCATCATTCTAGTTGATTCGCTCATATTTGGTTACTTCTTTACTAATCTTTCCTCTACTCGTTCAATTTCATATTTTGAAATCTTTCATTCATATATTGCATTTTTGTGAATCATATACATTTTCCAGTTCTTCTTTTATGCAATCTTCCCCTTGTACCTTTCCACCTTGTTCCTCTCTCCAAATAATGCTACAATTCTTAAATAAGTGGTAATGATACCGTTCTCTTTATCCTGTTAAATGATGGATAAGCATCTGCATCATTCCCGCAACTTCTTTTCCAGAATCGGAGGATGTTTAAAATGAAGTTAGACAAATCACTTGCCTTTCAGGTAGTAAACACGATCAAAGACACCTGCGGACAGGATATCAATTTTATCGATAAGCAGGGAATGATTTTTGCAAGTACCAACGCCGACCGGATTGGTACGTTTCATGCCATCGGTCACAAAGCCGCCCAGACAGAACAGACAATCGAAGTTTTTTCAGATGATGATTTTCCCGGAACACAAAAAGGGATCAATATGCCACTCTATTATCACGGCAGTTTTCTTGCAGTGATCGGAATTACCGGAGAACCGGACCAGATCCGCCAGTACGTCCATCTTGCCGACCGGATTACCCATCTCCTGATCCGTGAAAAAGAGCTGAACCGACTGAGCCGCTCTCTAGAAGATAAAAAACACTTTGTTATCGATGCCCTGATCCGGAATGAGATTGCTGATCCGGATTATCTGGACACCTGCCTTTCAGATCTTCAAGTAAATCCAGGGACAAAGAAACGGCTTCTGATCATCCAGTCATCACCGGATGGACACAACAACTCTTCTTCCCTTGAACAGAAGATCATCGGACTTTTCGGCACGCTTGGTATTACTCTTTATACCTTTTATTATCCAAATGAATATCTTGCCGTGCTGGAAAACTCCGGCAAAGCCGCTCTCTATCAGATACTGGCTGATTTTACCGCAGACTGTGGAGCTTTGCTCTCCATTGCAGTCGGAAAGAAATGTCAGCTTTTCCAGCTTTCTCTTTCTTACCAGTCTGCACTCACTGCGCTGAAATACTGCCGGAGTTCGGAAAACGGAATTGCTTTTTTCGATGATATGACACTGGAAATTCTGCTCTCTTCCATCTCGGAGCAGGAAAAAAATGCTTATCTGCAAAAAACGATCTCTGCACTTTCTGATGAAGAAAGAAATCTGCTTCAGACTTACTTTGAAGCAAATATGTCTCTTCTCGGAACCAGCCAGAAGCTGTTTCTTCACAAAAACACAGTGCAGTACAAGCTGAATCATATTTATCAGAAATGCGGGCTGAATCCGCGTGTTTTCAAGGATGCGGTGCTTTTATATCTTGCCTTGCAGTTGTGATATTTTTAAATCCCAGACACGGATTCCTGTGCACACATCTTCCATATCCGTGTACAGGTTTGCCTATATAAGAAAATATTCTTGACAGATAAGTTTACTTACAGATTTTCGTCAAAAAACAGGACAGCCTTTCCTTCACCCTCACAACGGGTATTAAAAAGTCTGTCCTATCTTTTTTTATTCTTTATTTCTCATCAGCTATTCATCATACTTTGCTTCCACGCCATATTTCTTCATTCTCCGCCAGAGCGTCGTCGTACTGATCCCCAGCTCTTTTGCCGCAAGGTTCCGGTTTCCATGGCACCTTTCCAGAATTTCTGACAGCTCAATACTCTCTGGCTGCCGATTATTTCAATTGTATTTAACAATATGCCTTTTTTGCCT
>ENA-OPDD01000067-OPDD01000067.1-human-gut-metagenome-genome-assembly--contig:-NODE-67-length-64504-cov-2.449410_pt1 | contig 64504 bp, 59 predicted proteins | sample MGYA00241574_ERZ501499 | MGnify/ENA primary metagenome ERZ501499 (study PRJEB25962, sample SAMEA2042576) | human gut metagenome | biome: human gut; feature: human-associated habitat; material: faeces...
GTAGAGCAGTAGACTCTTAATCTATTTGTCCAGGGTTCGAATCCCTGAAGGCGCATTATACAAGGTCATCCAAACGGATGACCTTTTTGAATAGGATGACAGGGATTCGGTCTCCGTAAAAAATATATAAGGCATCTCAGAGCAAATTCTGAGGTGCTTTTCTTAGTATACAGGGAGTTAGAACTGCGTATCTTTTGTAAGAAATGTAAAAAAAAGGTAGGGCAGGTATAACTGAAAAATATGTCAGCTTACGCTGATCAGAATCATTTCAAGTCATACGTGCGTTTAACTGGAAGTGAGTAGTTTGTTTGTAAAGAAAGAGAGTGAGAAATATGACAGAGCTATTGATAAAGCTATTTATAAAAAATAGTAAAGATACGAAGGATGTAAAAGTCCGGTTGGCTTATGGTAATCTGGCTGGAATCGTTGGCATTTTGTGCAACGTATTGTTGTTTGTTGGAAAATATCTGATTGGAACGATATTTGGTTCTATCGCGATCGCAGCAGATGCGATAAACAATTTAAGTGATGCATCAAGCAACATTGTCAGTCTGATTGGATTTAAATTAGGTTCAAAAAAAGCAGATGAGGAGCATCCTTTTGGTCATGCGCGGTATGAGTACCTGGCAGGTCTGGTAGTCTGCGTTATCATCGTTGCCATTGGCCTGTCTCTGGCAAAAGAAAGTATTTTAAAAGTCATTCATCCATCTGAGGTGGATTGCAATGCACTGATGATAGTTGTAATGCTGATTTCCATTGCTGTGAAATTATGGATGAGTATTTTTAACAAAAAAATCGGTACGCGAATCGAATCTGATACATTGATCGCAACAGCGGCGGACAGCAGAAATGATGTGATTTCCACGTCAGCAGTTGTAATTGCAACCATTTTATGTAAAGTGACAGGATGGAATATTATTGATGGTATCGCCGGTATCGGTGTGGCAGTATTTATTCTGTACAGCGGTATTGGACTGATCAAAGAAACCTTAAGTCCTTTGCTTGGAAAAGTGCCGGCAGCAGAATTTGTCAATCATATTACAGAGAAAATCCAGTCGTATCCTGGAGTCATCGGTGTGCATGATCTGATGATCCACGATTATGGTCCGGGAAATTTGTTTGCCACGGTACATGTGGAATTTCCGGCGGAAACACCTGTCATTGAGGCGCATGAAATTATGGATGAGATTGAGCGTGATTTTCAGAAACAGGAGCATATGATCCTGACCATCCACTACGACCCTATTGTGGAGGAAAGTGAGGAAGTGGCAAAAATCCGAGCTTTTGTCAGTCAGGCGGCCAAAGAGTTTGATGAGAGACTTTCGATCCATGAAGTACGTCTGGTTCCGGGAAATTTGTCCAGTAATGTAATTTTTGATTGTGTAAAACCAGCTGGATTCAAAGCCAGCGACAGCGAGATTACATCCTACTTGCAGAAGCGGGTGACTGAATGGAATCCGTGCTATCGCTGTGTGATCAAAATAGAGCAGAGTTATGTCTGAAAAATTCGTTTCCGGAAAGATTCCGGTGAGAATGTAAATGTTTCCAGAAATACTTTGTTAAAATAGTAGGTGCTGGAATATCCGAGCATGGATGCGATGCCATTAATTGGAATATCTTTGTTTTTCAGCAATTGAATGGCTTTATTCATGCGGATTTCCGTCAGAAGTTCAGAAAAGCCTTTCCCGGTATTTTTTTTGAAAATACGGATAATCTGACGTTCACTGTAATTGAAAGCAAGAGCAAGTTTTGACAGCGTAACTGTCTGGTAATGCATTTGCATATAATTCAGCAGGGAACGGAAATTTTCATCAGAATTATTGATATATGAAGTGGAAAAAACAGCTTCATCTTCATGGGAACGCATAAGAATCAGAATAAATTCCATGACAAGCAGTTCAATCATTTTATCGCAGTATTTTAGATTATTTTCCCATTCTTCATAGACCTTTAAGACCAATTCTTTTAATGCAGAGTCATTCTGACAGTGCCAGATAATATAGCCGTTAGAATCTCCGTAAATCACATTGGAAAACAGTGTGGATAAATAATTATTGTTATTCAGTAAATGAAAGAAAACAGTATCAAATGTTGTGACACGTAGAATGAAATCAACAATGATGCTGTTTTTATTTTGTGTCTGAAATGTGTGCTGAAGGTTTGGAGGACATAAAATAATATCTCCATCCTGAAGTGGGGTGGATTTCTCCGCATCAATCAGCAGGCTGTGATTACTTTTCAGAACATAATTGATCTCAATAAACTGATGGGAATGCATCAGTAGTGGCATATATCTCAGATTTTTCAAAATACAGACATTCTGATTTTCCGGAATAAAAAAATCTTCAGAAAGATGTCCGGATGAACCGGTAAGAAAAAAAGTCTGATCCGGGAGTTGCTTGTGCCATTCTGTTTCCAACAAATGCAGCAGATATATATAATCCGGCTCATTTTCTAAGGGATTAATGATTTTGGTCTGATAAACCGGAAATTTTTTCAAAAAATTTTTTAAAAAATGCTCAGTGTCATTAAGTGGAAGCAAATTGTTCTCTGATATCATAATAACTGTCTCCTTTTGTAACAGCTACTTTCGGAATTTTTCTAAATGAGTCATTCCAATCGTATAAGAATGAATATGTGAATGAGTTTTTTTTGTCATTTCTTTTGAAATAGATGTCATAAAATTTGTGACATTATAGATTATAATCTCATCATCAAAAGAAAACAAGCAGGAGGTTTGTTATGAAAAGAGAAAAATTAAAGTTGTCAACGATTTTGTCTTATGCATTGGCAACCGGAAGTGGATATCAGATTATGGGTTCTTTAGTTGGGGCGTATCTGATGATCTTCCTGACAGATACGTTTGGAGTACCGGCAGGAGCTGTTGGTGTGATTACTGTAGTTGCTTCTGTATGGGATGCAATTAATGATCCGATGATGGGAACAATTGCCGACAGAACAAAGAGTCGTTGGGGAAAGTACAGACCGTATTTTCTGTTTATTCCAGCGATTTTGACGGTTGTTGTTGTGTTATTGTTTGCAAGCCCAAATATTGGAACACATGGAAAAATCATATGGACAGCTGTCTTTTATATTTTGTACGGAATGCTCAGAACTGCTATTGAAATTCCAAGTGGTGCACTGATCAATGCTGTTACAGATGAGCCATCAGAGAGAAGCAAAATGATCAATGCTTATACAATGGTAATGGGAATTTGCACAACGATTGCAACTTCTTTTGGTTTGTCGCTGGTTTCGTTGTTTGGTGGAGATAATACAGCAAAGGGATATATGATCGTTGTTGGTCTGGCAGGTGTTATCATGACAATTACATGCTGGATGTGTTTTTCAACGACAAAAGAGACTTGTGTACAACATAATGAACAGAAGCCGCTGCTGGAAGAAATTAAAAGTTTATTTCATGTAAAAGGTCTGTTAAGTGTTATTGCTGTCTGGCTGGCAGCATACACAGCGTATAATATCATGATGTCATCTTCTGTTTATTACATTATGTACTGTTTATGCAGACCGGATTTAATCTCTATGTATATGTTGGATGTTTCACTGATTGGACTTCTTGGAATTGTTATCATTGTTCCACTGTTTATGAGATTATTCCACAAGACACAAAAAGCATTTGCAATTTCTCAGGTTGCAGTAATTATATGTGATATCTTAATCGTAATTTTTCATGGAAACATGGCAGTATTATTTATCTGCTCTGGCGTTGCATCTATGTTTGCAACGGCATCCATGCCGTTCAGTGCAATGATGATGACAGAAATGACAGATCTGGTATTAATTGATTCTGGAAGAGTTGTAAATGGAACGATGGCAGCTTTGAAAGGATTTTCCAATAAAGCAGGTATTGCTATTTCCAGCGCAGTCGTAAGTTTTACACTTGCAGCAACGGGATATATTGCAAATGCCATCGGACAGGAGCCACAGGCGGTTATTACAGGAATCACGGTTGCAAGATTTGTGGTTCCGGTTATTTGTGGAATTGTCATTATTTTAGCATTAGTGAAATATCCGATCACGGATGAAATCAGACAGAAAGTAAGAGCTGTATATGAAAAACAGCATACAGAAAATAAGTAGTATTAAGAGGAATAAAATGAAGTTAACAGATATTAATATAAGAGATCCATACATCTTGTGTAGTGGAGACTGGTACTATATGTACGGAACCAGAGCAGAGACCTGTTGGGGAGCGGCAGAAGGATTTGACTGTTTTAAAAGTAAGGATCTGGAGAACTGGGAAGGACCATTTGAAATTTTTCACAAACCGGAAGATTTTTGGGCAGATCGTTGTTTCTGGGCTCCGGAATGTTATGAAATTAGTGGAAAGTATTATCTGGTTGCCACATTTGGCAGTGAAAAACATAAGGGCATTCAGATTTTACAGTCAGATACACCGGATGGAACATTTCAGATTATGACAGAAACACCTCTGACACCGGACGATTGGAATTGTATTGATGGGATGCTTTATCAGGAAAAGGAAAAAATCTATTTGATATTTTCCCATTCTTTTGAGGATGTTCCGGCTGGTGATATGTGTATGGTTGAGCTGGAAGAAAATCTCAGTTGTATAAAAGGTAAAATTATCACATTATTTTCTGCAAAAGATGCGGATTGGGCTGTTCCAATACCTTTTGCAAAAGCAGAATTTGGAATGGATGGTGATGTATATTTTACAGATGGTCCGGCAGTGTATCGTCAACAGAATGGAAAATTGCTGATTCTCTGGTCCAGTTGGGGCGAAAAAGGTTATACCGTTGGTCAGGCAGTTTCTGATTCCGGAAAAATAGAAGGCCCATGGAGACATTTGGAGCAGATTGTTTTTGGTCCAGATGGTGGGCATGGGATGTTTTTCCACACAAAAGAAGGTGCGTTAAAATACCTGCTGCATTATCCAAATCAACCGGGAGATGAGCACCCTCTTTTACTGGAACTGGCAGAAACTGAGTTGGGATTAAAAGCAACTTTAAGTTAATGCAGTCAATTTACCTTTTTAGAATTTGCATATATATTACTCAATAATTTCTACTTCAACTTTCGCCACAAATTCATTTTCATTTTTTGTGATAAAATTATTTACCACGTCGTATTCAATGTAAAGATCACTGGTCTTAAGCTGATGCTGTTTTTTATAATTCAGCATTCGTTCATAAGTCTCACCGATTGTATTCCAATGACCGACATGATAGGCTGTCAGATATTTTCCAGCGGGAAGTATCTGGCAGTTTTTTATTGCAGGCTTCTGTCCCATGAGCAGAGCAACATTATCATAGGCATCGTAAATACCATGTTCCACATTTTTTCCGTACTGAAAATAAGCAATATCATAATCCAGATAAGGATTGGTCTTTTGTAACAATGAAATCAGCTTATTGAGATTTTTGGAAAAAGACTGATTAGAATTTGGCTCTGCCTCTCTGTAAAGATAGTAACAGTCCGGATAAGTCGTGATTTCAATTTTTGAAAAATCGGTCTGTTCCGCAATCTGAATCTTGTTTCTCTGTTGTTGCATCCATTTTTTCATGGATTGTAGTTTCTTAATCTGCTTTGCAATCTGTGCTTCATGTTCCAGAAATATCTGCTGAAAAAGTTCTGGGGTTCGCTGTGAAACGTATGTTTGAATTTCCTTTAATGGCATGTCGAGATCACGCAAAACTAGAATTGTGTTTAAAATATCAATCTGATCGATGGAATAAAACCGATAACCCTTTTCGTTAATATATTTCGGTTGAAACAGACCTATGTCATCATAATGAAAAAGTGTATGCTTTGTAATACCCATGAGCTGGGTCAGTTCGCCGGTGGTCAGATAATCTTTGCGTTCCATATACTTTAACTTCTCCTGTCTTGTAATTGCAATCTATAGGCATCCTGTGATTCCTATGCATTATGTGATTTGAGTAGATTATAATTTGATAATGATGTAAAAAATCTCCTGCAGACATGTTGTAAAAATCTGCTTGACTATAGGGTTACCCTATAGTATATGCTGTCAGAAGTCAAGATATAAAAGGTGAAAAAGCACATTTGTCACGTTGTATCATATGGGGAAAATGTGCAGATAACGGATAGAAGTATTATAAAAAAGTATGTAAGTTTGAGAAAGCAGGTGTTTTTATGAGTATGTCTTTGAATCAGGAGTTTACTCCTTTAAAATTATTGCGATTTGCAGCACCTTCCATCATTATGATGATATTTATGTCAATGTATACGATCATTGATGGAATGTTTGTATCACGTTTTGTGGGAAGTAATGCATTATCTGCAACTAATATTGTGTATCCGGTTGTGAATATTATGATTGCAATTGCAACGATGATGGCGACTGGAGGAAATGCGATCATCAGTAAATATCTTGGTGAAGGAAAAAAGGAAAAAGCCAAAGAAAGACTTACCATGTTTGTCGTCATTACATTAATTGTCAGTGGGATAATTATGCTGGTTACGCTGAGCTTTTTGAATCGGATTTGTTATATGCTTGGTGCTACGGATGAATTGCTGATGTATTGCAGAAATTATCTGATGATTCTTGTGATTTTTACCCCTGCCTGCATGCTGCAGTCGTTGTTTCAAAGTTATCTGGTAACGGCGGAACGCCCGACACTTGGATTGATTTTGATTATTTTAGCAGGAGTTTTAAATGCTGTGCTGGATTATGTATTGATCGTGCATTGCCATCTGGGAATCCGTGGTGCCGCTCTTGCAACCGGAATCGGGCAGTCGGTACCGGCGATTGCGGGCCTGATTTTCTTTTTCGTAAATAAAAAAGGGCTTTGCTTTATAAGATTTCAGGTAAATGTCAGAGATTTTTTGCATGCATGTTATAATGGATCTTCCGAAATGGTATCTCAGCTGGCAGCAGCTATTATTACATTTTTATTTAATTCAGTTATGATGCGGCTGGCCGGTGCAAATGGTGTGGCTGCCATCACGATCATTTTGTATGGAGAATTTTTATTTAATTCCTTTCATCTCGGATTCGCTGTTGGAATTGCTCCGATTGTCGGTTTTCAGTATGGTGCACAAAATAAAGCTCAGCTGAAACGGATATATAAGACAACTTTTATTTTTGTAGTGGTATCATCTGTTGTGATCACTGTGGTTGCTGCACTTCTGGCAAAACCAATCGTTTCGATATTTACAAAGGATCCGGGAACATGGGAACTGGCTTCTGTAGGATTTCAGATTTTTGCAATAAATTTCCTGTTCAGTGGAGTTAACATTGCGTCTTCCGGATTTTTTACTGCGCTGTCCAACGGAAAAGTATCTGCACTGATTTCTTTTTGCAGAACATTGCTTTTTACCGTTATATTTTTACTCGTGTTGCCGCGAATATGGGGACTGAACGGGGCGTGGGTTGCGATTCCTTCCTCGGAACTGTGTACCTTGGTGCTGTCAGTATGTATGCATGTGAAATATTTTATAAAAAAGAGTGAAAAAAATTATATTTTAGGCTAAAATGAAATGGATGTTATAAATGAAGGGGATAAGGAGGACGCCGTAAAATGGCAATCCATGTAAAAAGCGAAATTGGAAAATTGAAAAAAGTAATGCTTCACAGACCGGGTCAGGAACTGGAGCATCTGGTGCCGGAAGATCTGGAACGGCTTTTATTTGATGATATTCCTTATTTGAAAACTGCAAAAATCGAGCATGATATGTTTGCGGAGATTATGCAGGGACAGGGGGTGGAAGTCGTATACCTGGAGGATCTGACGGCAGAGGTGCTGAAAAATCCTGAGAAAAAGGAGCAGTTTGTTCGGGAGTTTATTGCAGAGGGTGGTGCTTCTGCAACAAAAGTGAGGGAGCAGTTATACGAATATCTGATGAATATTGAAGACGAAAAGGAACTTGTGTTAAAGACGATGTCAGGAATCCGGGCTTCTGAGTTAAATGTAAAAATGAGTTGTCCGCTGGTAAGTCTGGTGAAAAAAGAGAGTCAGTTTTTGCTGGATCCGATTCCGAATCTGTATTTTACGAGAGATCCATTTGCATGTATCGGAAACGGTGTCAGTCTGAATCACATGTATTCCCGGACCAGAAGAAGAGAGACACTTTACGGAAAATATATTTTAAAATATCATCCGGATTTTGCCGGAAAAGTACCGTTTTACTATGACAGAACGATGGATTTTGCCATTGAAGGCGGAGATATTCTGAATCTGAGCAATAAAGTCATTGCTATCGGAATTTCCCAGCGTACAACGCCGGAAGCGATTGAACTTCTGGCACAGAATATATTTGCAGATGAGACATCAGAAATTGAAACGATTATAGCACTGGATATTCCGTCTGTCCGTGCTTTCATGCATCTGGATACGGTATGTACGCAGGTAGATCATGACAAATTCACGATTCATCCGGGCATCATGCAGACACTGCGTATTTTTGAAATTAAACCGGGAGATCAGAAGGGGCAGTTAAAAGTGACAGAGTCCGATGCGATGCTTTCTGATATCCTTGCAAAATATCTGGAACTGGATAAAGTGACATTGATCAAATGCGGTGGCAAAGACCGGATTGCTTCTGAACGTGAACAGTGGAACGATGGTTCCAATACCCTTTGTATCGAGCCGGGAAAAGTTGTCGTATATGATCGAAACTATGTGACAAATGAGATTTTGCGTCAGCACGGTATCGAGGTACTAGAAATGGCAAGTTCGGAGCTTTCCAGAGGACGTGGTGGCCCACGATGTATGAGTATGCCGCTTGAACGGGCAGATATATAGAAAATAGCAGTAAATATCTGGGATAAGGAAAACTAAAAGAAGTATTTCTGCTTGTGTGTATGCACGGAAAACATTTTCTGAAAAAAAGCGAAAAAAATTATTTCCTGTAAAAAGAGGTTTGTTTACCGGGGAAGATGATGCTTTGGTTCTTGCGAAGATCAGGCTGGCAAAGTATAATCGGAGTATAGAGTAAGTCATGTATGAATTGTACCGGTATAAAAGAGGTGGTACGACAGGCAGAGGTGATCCGTATGGGACGAAAAATAGCAATCGGCATCCAGCAGTTTGATACATTGCGGGAAAATAATTATTTTTATATTGATAAAACAGATTTTATCCGGGAATGGTGGGAATCCGGTGATGCAGTTACCTTGATCACACGTCCGCGCCGTTTTGGAAAGACCTTAAATATGAGCATGCTGGAGCAGTTTTTTTCGGTCAAATATGCGGATTATAAGCATTTATTTCAGGAGCTGGATATCTGGAAAGAAGAAAAATATCGGACACTTCAGGGAACCTATCCTGTCATCAGTCTGTCCTTTGCAAATGTAAAGGAAAAAGACTATAAAATGGCGAGAAAAAAAATCTGCTAGTTGCTGACAAAACTATATGCCGATCATTCTTATCTTCTGGAAAGCGGATTGTTGTATGAAACAGATGTTGCGTTTTTTAAACGGGTTTCTGAAGATATGGATGATAGTGATGCATCATTGGCGCTTTACCAGTTATCGGATTATCTGTGCCGCTATTATGGGAAAAAAGTAATCATCTTGCTGGACGAGTATGACACCCCAATGCAGGAAGCGTATGTGAATGGATACTGGGAAGAACTGGTAGGATTTTCCAGAAGTATGTTTAATGCTGCTTTTAATCCATGGTTAGAACGTGCTATGATGACTGGAATTACGCGGGTAAGTAAGGAATCTATTTTTTCAGATCTGAATAATTTAAAAGTTGTTACTACGACTTCTGATGAGTATGCGACCTCATTCGGTTTTACAGAGAAAGAAGTGTTCGAGGCATTGGAGGAGTGTCATTTATCAGAAGAGCGCGAGCAGGTAAAACACTGGTATGATGGATTTATGTTTGGAACACATTCAGACATTTATAACCCATGGTCTATTCTGAATTTTCTGGATACAAGGCGATATACGACATACTGGGCAAATACGAGTTCAAACAGTATGATTGGAAAACTTCTGAGAGAAGGAAACCGGCAGATCAAGGAAAAATTCGAAAGACTTCTGTGTGGAGAATCGATAAAATCACCCATTGACGAGCAGATCGTATATAATCAGCTGGATGGAAATGAACGGGCAGTCTGGAGTCTGTTGCTGGCCAGTGGTTATTTAAAAGTGCTTTCCTACGAGCAATATTCTGAGATTCCGGAAGGAAACCAGCCACAGTATGAATTATCTATCACAAATTTAGAAGTAAAACTGATGTTTCGAAATATGATTGGTCAATGGTTTTCCGCTGCAGAATCGGATTACAATGATTTTGTAAAGGCATTACTTCTTGGAGACGTAGATGCGATGAATGAATATATGAACCGTGTGGCGTTGCTTACATTCAGTTCTTTTGATACGGGAAAACATCCATCAGGCAAAAGTGAGCCGGAACGTTTCTATCATGGATTTGTACTCGGATTGATGGTAAACCTTCAGAATCGGTATTATATTACATCAAACCGGGAAAGTGGATTTGGCAGATATGATATTATGCTGGAACCAAAAAATGAAACAGATGATGCAATTATTATCGAGTTTAAGGTGTATAATTCAAGAAGAGAACAAAGCCTGCAGGATACCGTACAGCATGCGCTGGAGCAGATCAAAGAGAAAAAATATGAGACAGAACTTCTGGACAGAGGAATATCAAAGAAACGCATACGGAGGTATGGATTTGCGTTCTGTGGGAAAGAAGTATTGATTGGATAAAAAATGACGAAAACAGGGATATTACATGAATGACTTTTCATGTAGCATCCCTGTTTTTGTAGTTAAATCATAAAATATAGACAATGTAATAAACCTTTTAATTTTAGTGATTGTTGTAAGATATGTTTATCATCTATTAATTCTGAATATCAAGTGTATCTTTAACAAAAGCGGTAATGGCAGGATTAAAGTTATTTTTAGACCAGTTCATCATAATGGTTGTATAAAATTGGGTGGAATCCAATTCAAGAAGATGAAATGTATTCGGAATTTTTTGACTGGATATTGCATCTGTTACAGAAATTCCGTTTCCTAATCCTACATTTAAGAGACTGGTATCATAAGATACGGATTTTATTTTGTAATTATCGAGATGATAATAGGATGCAAATTTATGAACCATATGTGTGATATCAGTAGAAGCAATCGTCTCTGCCAAATAAAATGTTTGGTTCTGAAAATCGGAAATAGACAGGTCTTTTTTTTGTGACAGTGGATGATTGTCAGAATATACACAATATAGAGGAGAGGTTCCTAATTCATAAGAAATAATATTATTATTACTGTTTGAACTAAAATCGTGAGAAATAATTATATCAGCTTCTCCAGATTCCAGAATATGTGCAAGAGGTTTTAAAGGAAGAGAAATCAACTCTACTTCAATTTTTGGATGCTTTTGTCTGAAATGATTTAAATATTCTGTGATAAAGCTATCCAAGTCCATATAGTACAAAAATCCAAATGTAAGTTTTCCTTGTTCGGCATTAGAACCGTTTTTGGCTAATGCTACTCTGGAAGAAATATATTTATTCATTTGGTTGAAGGCTTCATACATAATTACACCCTGTTCTGTAAGAAGAACTTTATTTTTTTGCCTTTCAAACAGTTTCATTCCAAGTTCTTCTTCGAGAGATGATATATTTCTGCTCATATTTGATTGAGACAAAAATAAAATTTCACTTGCAGTTGTAAAATTTAATTTATCTGCTGCTACTAAAAAGCATTCAATCTGTCGGCTTGTCATAAAAATCTACCCTTTCTATCTACTGCAATATGCATGATGTATAAAAATTATACCATAAATTCAAAAAATATTTTGTTTTCATAATAACAATAATCATAGAAAAAATCAATGATGGTAAAAATGACGAAAAAACATAAAAAAACGCCATGCGATTAATGAATGATGACTTCTGCTTTGCGCATTTTATTTTTGCATATGTTACATGATAAAATCTAAATAACAAAAAACGAAGGGGGTATGAAAAGTGATTATTGAAATTCGTCATTACACTTATTATCCAAGCGAATTCAGACCGTTTTTGAAATATTATGAAGAAGAAGGATTTTCAATTACTTCCAGACATCTTGGTGAAACGGTTGGAATTATGACAGGAATTAGTGGTATTGCAAATCGAACATTTCAGTTTTTTGCTTACAAAAGTTATGAGCACAGGTTGGAATGCAGAAAAGGATTTTTACAGGATCCTGTAAAGCAAAATTTTACCTCAGTAGCAGATAAGGCTATTATCCAGCAGGAAAGTATTTTAATTGAACCAACAAAATTTTCACCATTATTTGGAGAAAAGAGCGAAAAGCCATTAATGAAAAAAGAGGATGGTTCTCTCAGATACTTTGATTTGACTACATTTCATGTAAAACCAGGAAGGAGACAAGAGGTTTTAGAATTACTGGAAAAGAAAATGCTTCCACTTTATAAAAAATATTTGTCATACGAGGTAGGTTATTTTACGAAACATTATGGAGAAACAGACGCTGTTCTTGCTATGTGGGGATTTGACAGTGAACAGCAGAGAATGGATCAGATGAAAGAACTGGAAAATGATCCGGAGTATCAGAAAGAGATCACTAAATTGTATGCATTGATTAACGGAAGAGAATCACAAATGCTACAACCAACAACATATTCACCATTAAGATAACGGAGGAGAAGGAAAATGAAAAAGAAACTTGTGAGCGCATTATTAATATCTGCAATGGCAGTAGGCATGTTGGCAGGATGTGGTGGAAAAGATGAAAATACTGCGTCAAACGGAGGGACAACAGCAGCAGATAGCGGATCATCAGATGTTGAGGCATCAGGAGACAATTCAAGAAGTGTCGATTATGATAGTGTATCTGCAGAATCGTTGAAAGAAGAAGCTCAAAAAATAGCAGACAGTACAGATTTTTCAGAAGCAGTAGAAATTGAATTTGCATCCGCAGGAAAAAAAGGTGCAACAGATGCATCTATTTTTGAAAATTGGATGGAAGAAGTAACAGAGTTATCTGGCGGAAAAATTACATTCAATTATTATTCGGATGGATCAGTTGGAACAGATAGTGATATATTGCCTCAGGTAATGGATGGAACTCTGGATGCGGGAGCATGTGGTATCGGACCTCTTTCACAATATTCTGCTGATCTTGCTAATTTCCAGATGCCGTTTTTGATTACTGATTATGAGCTGGAATATAAAGCATGTCAGACACCAGAATGGCAGGCAATTTTAAATGCGGCAGAAGAAGCAACTGGATGTCTGAAAATTGTGGGACAGTATGATGTAGGACTTCGTCATTTTGCAAGTACAAAAGGTCCTATCGAGACGATTGACGATATGAAGGGATTAAAAATTCGTACTGCGTCTACAGATATCTTACAGGAAGGTATGGCCGCTGTAGGAGCAAACCCGATTACAACAGCTTATAACGAAATCTATACTTCTTTACAGAATAAAGTGGTTGATGCAGAAGAAGTAAATTATGCAACATTTGCAGGTCAGAGCCATTATGAAATCGTAAAGAACTTCTCAGAAATTGGTATGTATCCGTATACTTGCTTTATCTATTTTAACAGTTCTGTTTATGATAATTTACCAGATGGCTATGCAGATCTGATGCAGGCAGTTATGAATGAGCAGGAGTACATTTATCTGACAGAAACTATTGTAAAAGCTGATGAAGAAAGCAAACAGAAATGTATCGACAATGGTGTTGCAATAAATGAAGTTCAGGATCCTGAAGATTTTGAAGCAGCATGTGCAGGTTTGTACGATGAATATGCTGCAAAAAGCGGCCTTGCAAAAGCATTTATTGAGAAAGTTCAGTCTATGAAGTAATAAGAAATATTGGTTTGAAAAGAAATGTGTCTGGAGAAATCTTTCCTGATTTCTCCGGACAGGGAGGAAAGAAAGTGAAAGGCTTTGAGAAAGTATTAGATATCTTATCAAAAATATTGATGTGGATTTGCGCATTTCTTATGCTTGCCATGGTCTTGATTGTATTTATCGAAGTAATCCGACGATATGCATTGCATTTGACCTGGCCATGGTCTGAGGAATTGGTTCGCTACATGATAGTATATGCGACATTTCTTGGTGGTCCTGCAGCATATCGTATGGGTGCGCTGACCTGTTTTGATCTTGTTGTTTTAAAAATGCCGACAAAAACACAGAACATTTTAAAGTATGTGGTAAATACCATTATTATTGCACTTTGTGTTCTGATTTTGAAATATAGCCTTGTAGTAGTTCAATCACCGGCTATCCATCTTATGAAATCCGCAGGATTAAAATTTTCAATGTCAATTCCTTATGCGTCAATTCCAATTGGAATGATTTTAATGATTATTTTTGGAATAGAACAGTATTTTATAATTCATAAAAAAATCAAAGAGAGTAATGTAGAACTGGAAGGAGGTCAGCCATGTTAATTGCAATTGTTGTATTTGTAATCGCATTGATTATTGGTGCGCCTCTGGCCATTGCACTGGGATTATTCGGTGTGGCACATATTGCTACAATGGGCGATGCGACATTTTTTAATTTATGTGTACAACGTATGTTTGGCGGTGTAAATATTATCAGCCTGAGCTGTATTCCATTTTTTATGTTGGCTGGAGAGTTAATGAACGGTGGAGGTGTTACTACCAGATTATTAGATTTACTTCGCAGCATTTTGGGACATGTAAAGGGTGGTCTGGCATATTGTACGGTTGTAATATCAGCCATTCTGGCAGCAATTCTCGGATCTGCACAGGGTGAGGCATCTTTATTATGTAGAGTGTTGGTACCTGAATTGAAAAAGGACGGATATCCAGAAGATTTCTCCGGTGCGTTAATCTCGGCAGCGGCAGTACTTGGACCGGTTATTCCACCATCTACGATGTTTGTTTTTTACTGTATGCTTACCGATGTATCTATTAAATATATGTTTATTGCTGGTATTGTTCCTGGTATTTTACTTGCTGTTGCATATTGTATTGTTGTGGCATACAAGGCAAAGAAAATGGGATTGAATGGAACTGGTGTGAAACCGGAGTTAAAAAAGATTGGAAAAGCTTTTGTAAAAGCAATTCCTGCATTATGCGTTCCATTAATTATTATTGTTGGTATTACAGCAGGTATTTTTACTGCAACAGAATCAGGAGCAGTTGCTTGTGTTGCTGCTATGGTAGCTGGATTGGTATATAGAGAACTTGATATTAAGAAACTGCCTCAGATGTTGTTTAGAGCCGCTATTAGTACAGGAGCTATTTTCTTGATTGTTGCATTTGGAAATATTATTGCATGGTCTATGGCTAAAGATGGTATTCCAGGATTGATTATGACAGCACTGACTTCATTAACATCAAACAAATATCTTATTATTTTGATTATTCTTGTTTTGCTTGTGTTAATTGGATGTGTTTTAGATATGGCTTCTGCAACATTGGTATTTTTACCAGTATTATTCCCACTGGCAATATCCATCGGAATGGATGGTGTTCATTTTGGTATTATCTTCTCTATCATGATTTCTATCGGACTGATTACACCGCCAGTTGGACAGGTTCTTTTTGTAACATCAAATGTAGGAAAAATTGATTTTAATAAGATTGTAAAACAGATATGGGTATTTGTAATCGCTGCATTGGCAGTAACTGCCGCGATGGCTTACTTACCAAATGTAGTATTGTGGATTCCTCGTTTGTTAGGATATGGAGGATGAAAATAAATGAAAACTCTGCTGCTTAGTGCAGGAAGAAAAAATGGAAATAATGAAATTCTTGGGAAACAGGCGCTGATGCAGATTCAGAAAAAATGTGGAAGTGAAATTCAAATTATCCGTTTGCAGGATTTGCATATTGAACAGTGTATTGGATGTGAAAGCTGTATGAGAAGTCTTGTGTCTGGTGGTGATGGAAAATGTATCATGAAAGACAAAGATGATATGGCCTGGTTGCTGGAACAGGTAAAAGATGTAGATGCTATTATTTTATCTGCACCAATATATGATCTGATTCCAAGTGGAAATATGATCACACTTTTAAATCGGGTGTTAGGTGTTGGTCTTGAGTACAGAAACATGTGCAAACAACAGAAAAAGGTAGGAGCAGTCATTGCAGTTGGAGGTTCTGATTGGATTGATCTTACTGAGCCATTAATAACCCTCTCCTTAATAAACCTCTGTAAAGGCAGTATTGTCGTAGACAGATTAATTGTCGGTGGCAATACTGCACCATCCATGGTGCTTTTAGATGATGAACTTATGGAACGTGCAGCACTGCTTGGAGATAGAGTGGCAGATGCATTGACAGATAAAAAAGAACGCTTTTATAAAGGTGAAAAAGGTGTATGTCCATCCTGTCATTGTAATTTGTTGATTCCGACAGGAAAAAATAATGTGTCATGTGCTTTTTGTGCGGCAAAGGGAAAAATTTTATCTGTTTCAGAAGAATTGAAAATTGAGTGGGATCAGGAATCAATTGATCACAATCGTTTTACAGAAGCAGGTGAAATGCAGCATCAGGAGGATATCAGAACAGCAAATAAAAAAGCATTTTGCGTAGATGGAAAGCAATTGATCGCAGATAAAAAGAAAATATATATGGAATATAAGCCATATATACAACCGGAGAGGTAAAAAAATGTTGGATAGAAGTTTTTTAAATGGAGTATATGATTTGCATATACATACAGGACCATCAGTGGCGAATCGAAAACTGGATGCATATGAGATGATGCTGGAGGCAGTGGAAGCAGGATATGCAGGTTATGTAGTAAAAGATCATTATATGCCATCTGCACATGGATGTCTGATGGTAGAAAAACATTTTGCAAGAAATGGTTGCCGTGCATTTAGTTCTATTGTGTTAAATAATAGCGTTGGCGGATTTAACTTACTGGCATTGGATACTGCTTACAACATGGGAACCAGAATGGTTTACATGCCGACAGTGTCGACAAAACTTCATATTGATGATCACAAAGGAAGAAAATTTCTTGGATCAGGAAATATGACAACGACAGATCTTGAAAAGCCAATTTACATTATAGGCAAAGATGGAGAATTGTTACCGGAAGTCATTGAAGTATTGAAGTATATTGCAGAAAAAGGAGATCTGGTTTTATCTACTGGACACATTTCGTGGCAAGAGACAGATGTTTTATTACCAAAAGCGTTTGAACTTGGAGTAAAAAATATCATTGTAAACCATCCGGGTTTTACCGTGAATGCACCGATTGAAAAGGTAGCGGAATGGGCAAAGATGGGAGCATATATTGAAATGACAGCCTGTGAATTTGGTATGGTACTGAAAGATGATGATACATTTTTTAATTCACTGGATTTATTCCAGAGATACGCAGATGCGGGAGTACCATTTGAACAGATGTTTGTAAGTTCTGATTTTGGACAGAAAATTTCGCCGGATCCAGTTGCAGGATTATACAAATTTTTAAATTTATTACAGGAAAAACTGGGATTTACAGAAGAAATGCTGACATCACTTGCTAAAACAGTGCCAGCTAAGATTATGGGAATTGAGTAGGAGGTATTACAATGGCAAAACCGATTCTTTATGATTTAAAAGAACATGATTACATGGAAGGAAAACAAAATGGAAGAATGCAGGTTATTCAGGCTTCACCGAATTGTACAATTCAATATTGTCAGATTCGACAGCCGCATGATGTAGGACCACATAGTCACGATTATGAGCAGATTGTATTTATTCCGGAAGGAGAATGTGTTTTCTGGGTTGACGGTGTTCCTTATGAACTGGATCAGGGATGTTTTTGTGTGGTACCACCAGGAGCTGTGCATTATCTGGAAGCAAAGAGCAATATGTATTGTGTAGATTTTGATATTTTCCATCCTAAGAGAGAAGACAGAAAAGAGACACCACGAGTACGTGACAGACATCATGCAAATTGGGAACCACTAGAAGAGATAGCAAAGGAGTAAAAACGTGAGCAGACGATTAACAATGAAACAGCGTATGCAGGCAGGAAAGCCTGTATTTGGCACATTCTTGAAAAGTTATTGTCCTCAAATTGCAGAAATCATAGGATATTCTGGCATGGATTTTGTAGTAATTGATTGTGAACATTCTAATTATAGTTACAGCGAGATGGAAGATATGGTTCGAGCCTGTGAAATATCAGATATGGCATCAATTGTAAGACCACCAAGTTGTACACCGTGGCATATTCATCATGCTTTAGAAACAGGAGCAACAGGAGTGCAGATTCCGAGTATTTCAAGTGTGCAGGATGCGGCAGATGCGGCAGTAGAAACATCATTTTATCCAGAGGGAACAAGAAGTCCAAATCCATCATTGAGAGCTGCTCATTTTGGTTTCTGGAATGGAGAAAAGAACTTTTTGGATACAGCGAAAGAAAGTAGTTTATGTGTAATGCATGTAGAAGATATAGCTATGGTTCCGCATGTGGAAGAACTTTGTGAAATACCACAAATAGATGTTTTGTTTGTTGGCCCTGGAGATTTATCCATGTCTATGGGAAAACCAGGGAAATTAAATGATCCGGAAGTAGCAGCCGTGATCGAAGACATTATTAGTAGGGGAATTAAAGGCGGAAAAATGATGGGGATGCTTTGTAATACCCCAGAAGCTGTAAAAAAATATGTAGAAATGGGCGTTACTTATATTTTATATTCAAGTGATGTTGGAATAATTGGAAAAGCACTAAGATCATTAAACACAAATGTATTCGATTTATATCGATAAAAGGATAAATAGACATATTTGACAGTATGTATACTGGAGAAGGAAAGGGGTAATTATGAGTAAGCTTTCTCACGATAAGGTTGTTTCAAAAGAAACAGTCGTAAGTTTGTTCAAAAGTAACCTGTCTTATATGACAGGAGGATTTGGACCTGCAGGATATCCATCAATGTTGTATGACTGGTTATATGAAACGGATGTAAAAGATATTACATTGATAACGAATGGTGTGAATCCTCCAGATTATCCATATCAGGTAGGATTTGCAAAATTAGTACATGAATATAGAGTTAAAAAGTTAATTTTAACGCATTGTGCACCGAATCCCAATATTGGAAGAATTATGAATGAAGGACGAATGGAAGTTGAAGTGGTGCCTCAGGGAACATTTGGAGAAAGAATTCGTGCAGGGGGATATGGTTTAGGTGGAGTGCTTACACCAACCGGAATTGGAACGCCTATGCAGGATGGAAAACAAGTAGTGAATGTTCTTGGAAAAGATTATATTCTGGAACTTCCAATGACTGCTGATATTTGTATGATTCGAGCAGAAAAATGTGACAAAATGGGAAATTGTATGTTTCGACATGTAAGCCGTAGTGTAAATCAGGTTATGCCATTTGCATGTAAAACAGTTATTGTGGAAGTTCCAGAAGGACAGGTCGTTGAGGTTGGCGAAATGAAAGACAATGAGGTTATGCTACCGGGAGTGGTTGTAGATTACATTGTTACAGTTCCGGAAGGGAGGGCAATGTTACCATGATGAAAAAACAGGAAATCAGAGAATTTATTGCAAAAAATGTAGCAGAAGAGTTTGAAGATGGATGGTTGGTAAACCTTGGTGCTGGAATTCCAACACATGTAGCAAATCATATACCGGACGATAAATTGGTTATGACACATGTAGAAGCTGGACTGATTGGTTGTGGACCACTGGCTGAACGAGGACATTATGATTATACACTTGTAGATGCATCTACAAGACCGACAACAAAAACATATGATGCGGTATGTTTTGAAAGTCCAATGTCTTTTGGAATAATCAGAGGTGGGCATTTGGATGTAACAGTACTCGGTGCATTACAGGTGGATCAGTATGGCAGTATGGCAAACTGGATTATACCTGGAAAATCATTGCAGGGAGTCGGTGGAGCAATGGATTTGTGTGTAGGAGCAAAAAAAGTAATTGTTGCGATGGAACATACAACTAAGGATGGAAAAAGTAAAATTGTAAAAAAATGTGATATGCCACTGACTTGCTTTAAGGAAGTAAATACTATTATTACGGAATTGGCAATTTTAGATGTTACAGATCATGGATTGCAATTACGCGCACTTGCCCCTGGGGTATCTGCAGAAGAAGTTCAAAAGAAGACAGAAGCAGAAATTATAATACCGGAAACAATTCAACGTATGGTGGAATTGCAGGAGGAGTAGTTTTAATGAATAAATTGAGCAATAAAGTTATTTTACAGGTGGCTACAACTGGATCATCGACAACACGGGCTCATTGTCAGGGACTTCCTTTAACCCCGGAAGAAATTGCGAACGAGACATATGAGTGCTGGAAACTGGGCGCATCTGTAGTTCATCTTCATGTAAGAGATGATGAAGGAAATGCTACGATGGACTATGAAAAGTTTCGTCAGACAATGAAATTGATTCGTCAGAGATGTGATATTGTTATTAATATGACAACAGCAGGAGGATTTGGTGTATCAAATGAGGATAGAATTCGTCCTGTGGAATTGATGCCGGAGATGGCTACGATGGATGCTGGATCTATGAATGTGGAAGATGATTTTGTATTTCATAATAGTTTAAAATTTTTAAGAGATCTTGGAACAAGAACAAAAGAGCTTCACATCAAGCCAGAGATTGAAGTGATGGATACTGGTATGGTATATACGGCAAAACAGTTGATTGATGAAGGATACATAGATGTTCCCCCGCATTTTCAGATAGTTCTTGGCATGAAAAATGGTATGGCGGCAACGGTAGACAATCTGGTTTGTATAAAAAATCTTCTCCCGGAAGGAAGCAGCTGGAGCGCCTTTGGTGTAGGAAAGGCGCATTTGCCAATATTGTTAAGTTGTCTGGCACTAAATGCGAATGTAAGAGTAGGATTGGAAGATAATGTATATTTGTCTGGTGGGGTAAAGGCAAAGAATAATATGGATTTTGTTATAAGAACAAAAAATATTATTGAGGAACTTGGAAAGCAGATTGCAACACCGGAAGAAACGAGAAAAATATTGGAATTACAGGATTATTCCAAAATATATTAGTATATACTCCTCATGCTGAGAAGGAGGCAGAGGAAGAATCTGTCTCCTTTTTCTGAATGAAAAATAAGTTAACGGAAATAGAGAGGTATAAAAATGTATGATTTAGTAATTAAAAACGGTCTAGTATATCAGGATAAAAATTTTTATCCATTAAATGTTTGTATTAAAGGAGAGAAGATTGCGGCATTGCTTGCTCCGGATGTTGAGGTAGAGGCCGAAAAAGTATTAGATGCAAGTGGAAAACATATTTTACCGGGATTCATTGATCCGCATTGCCATATGAGGGATCCGGGACTGACTCAGAAAGAGGATTTTTATACTGGAACTTGTGCGGCAGCTCATTCCGGAATTACCATGATCATGCCACAGCCGAACACCAAACCGGTTCCATCTACACTGGATGCTTATATGGAGCAGGTAAATGCAGGAAAAGAAAAAGCAGTCGTAGATTTTAATCCGATCGGAAGTCCTCTTGGAACGGCAGAAGATGTGGAGCAGATTGCAAATGCCGGAACGATGTGGTTTAAGATTTTTGAAAAAGTAGCTACATATCCATATAACACGACAGCAGGTACATTGGACACTCATAAAATTTTTGAAGCATTTCAGAATTGTGCCGCAAATGGTAAATATTGTAGTGTACATCCATTTGATAAATATTTCTTTGATGCAGCAGTTGAAAAAGTGAAAGCAGAAGGAAAAGAGGTAACGCTGAGAAATGTACGGCATCTCTGGTATAGTGATGAGGAAATGACAGGTGCAGCTTATCAGTTATCTTATTATGCAAAAAAGGCTGGTTTAAATTGGTATGCAATGCATTGCTGGATGCCTGGATATATTGATCTTGTGCGTATGCTTAAAGCAAGAGGGGAAATGAAGATTGTTTCATCCTGTGAATACATGCCGGCCATCAATGCTTCTGATGAAATATGGGATATTGAAAATCAGAGATTTATTTACATTAATCATGATGCAGCACCGGATTTGGATAAAATTTGGGAAGGCATTCAGGATGGAACGATTGATATGATGGGATCAGATCATGCGCCATGTAAACCAGAAGAATACAATCCGGATGATGCATTACATACAAGTGCAGGGTTTGCAATGTTAGACTATTATGGTCATTTGCTGGTAAGTCATGTTAATGAAGGACATTATTCTTTACAGCGTCTGGTTGAAATTACCTCTGAAAATTGTGCAAAAACATTTGGATTATATCCGAGAAAAGGTTCTAACATCGTTGGAACAGATGCAGATTTTACAGTTGTGGATATGAATGAAGAATGGGAAATTACAAAAGATGATAACGTATATACCAAGACTCAGACAATTCCATATGTAGGACGTAAAATGCATGGAAAAGTAACTCAGACAATTGTACGAGGTCGCATTGTTATGAGTGATGGTGTCGTAGATTGTGAGCCGGGATATGGAAAATATATTACGGTAGAATAAGTAAAATGCTGCAGACTGCATCAGAACAGAGTCCCCACTCGCTGATAACATCTGTGGCATTTAATGATTAATACAAATAGTAAGATAACAATAAACACACATTTTTAAGTATATAATTTGATATACATAGTGAACATGTATATTATGAGGAATTTGAAACATGAGAAAAATATTACCTGAAATAGAAGAAATATTATCTGAAAAAGGATTATTTAGTCGTTGGTTAATGGTAGAAAAAGCACTGGCAAATGCACAAGCAGCATTAGATATTATTCCACAAAAAGCAGCTGAGGATATCAGTGCGAATGCAAAAGTGGAATGTCTGGAACTTGAAAAATACAATGAAATATATGAAAAAACCGGTCATCCTATGGTATCGTTACTCAGATTATTGGAAAAAGCAGCTGGAGAAGAAAGCGGACAGTATATTCATCTTGGCGCAACGACGCAGGATATTATTGATACAGGAATGGTATTGGCTTTAAAAGAAATGCTGGAAAGAACAGAAGAAAAACTTTGCAGCATCCTTACATCTGTATGTAATCTGGCAGAAAAATATGCGGACACTCCTATGATGGGACGTACACATAATATTCAGGCATTGCCAATTACATTTGGTTATAAAGCAGCTGTATGGGGTGGTGAACTCGGCCGTTGTCTGGATAGAATCAAGGAAAGTAAAGAAAGAGTGCTTGTGCTGCAATTATCCGGCGCTGTTGGATCAATGGTTTCTTTTGGAGAAAACGGAGCACAGATACAGCGGTTGATGGCACAGAAATTAAAATTGAATGTACCAGATATTTGTTGGCATGCATGTCGTGACAGATATGTGGAATTTGCGAATGATATGGCATATATAGGTGGTGCACTGGCAAGAATCGCAAATGAAGTATATTTATTGATGGGAACGGAATTCGGTGAGTTGTCTGAATACTGGGGAGAAGGACGTGTGGGATCATCCACTATGCCACACAAAGTGAATCCGACCAGCACACAGCATATGCAGGCAAAAGCAACACATTTGCGTTATCATTCCGCGCAGATCGCAGAACTTTCGTTAGTGGATCATGAACGAAATATGCAACATTTTATCGGAGAACGAAAATTGATGGAAGAGATTTGTATTTATGCAGCAGAACTTCTGGATCGTGGAGATGAACTTTTAGAGACACTGGTGGTAAATACAGATAAAATGAAAGAGAATATAGCGTTGTTGGGGGGATTAACACAGTCAGAGCATGTCATGCTTGCACTTGGAAAAAAAATTGGAAAACAACATGCTCATCATATCATAAATGAAATTGCAGTTCGCTCTTTTAAAGAAAAAAAGAATTTTGAAGAGGAACTTTGTAAGGATAAACGTGTAAACTGTGTTCTTATTCCAGAAGAAATTCATGACTTACTGGATCCAATGGAGTATATAGGAAAGTGCCCGGAAATGGCCCGTCAGGAAGTAGAAATACTTAGAAAAAAAATACAGTAGAGATAATGGGAGAAAACTATGGATATTAATGAACTTGCTTTAAAAAAACATTATGAATTAAATGGAAAAATAGAAGTAGTATCACGTGCAGCATTGAAAACGAAAGAAAATCTTTCTGTATTGTATACACCTGGAGTGGCAGCACCTTGTCTGGAAATTCAGAAAGATATTACAAAGAGTTATGAGCTTACCAGAAGAAATAATCTGGTAGCAGTTGTAACGGATGGTACAGCAGTCCTGGGATTAGGAGATATCGGACCGGAAGCAGGAATGCCGGTTATGGAAGGAAAATGTCTGCTTTTTAAAGAATTAGGTGATGTAGATGCATTTCCACTTTGTATACAGTCCAGAGATGTAGATACGATTGTTGAGACAGTGGCACAGATAGCAGGAAGTTTTGGTGGAATCAATCTGGAAGATATTTCAGCACCGCGTTGTTTTGAAATTGAAGAAAAATTAAAAGACAGACTGGATATTCCTGTATTTCATGATGATCAGCATGGAACTGCAGTTATTGTGCTTGCTGGTATCATTAATGCATTAAAATTAACGGGTAAGAAAAAAGAAAACTGTAAAGTAGTTGTAAATGGAGCAGGTGCAGCAGGAATTGCTATTACAAAATTATTATTAAATTATGGTTTTGAAAATATCATTATGTGTGATATTCGTGGAATGCTGGCGAGAGATGATGAGAGATTAAACTGGGCGCAAGCAGAGATGGCTTTACGTACCAATCATGAGGTACAGCATGGAACACTGGCAGATGCATTGGTGGGAGCAGATATTTTCGTTGGTGTTTCTGCACCGAATATCATCACTGAAGATATGGTGCGTACGATGAATAAAGATTCTATTTTCTTTGCAATGGCAAATCCAACGCCTGAGATTATGCCAGATCTTGCACGGAAAGCGGGAGCAGCTGTTGTAGGAACTGGAAGGAGTGATTTTCCGAATCAGATTAATAATGTGATGGCATTTCCTGGTATTTTTCGAGGAGCATTAGATGTCAGAGCCAGTGAGATTAATGAAGAAATGAAGATGGCAGCAGCGTTGGCAATTGCAGAAACACTTCCAGACGCGGAACTTAGTGCAGAAAAAATTGTTCCGGATGCATTGGATCCGGATATTTTTCATAATGTATCAGAAGCAGTCAGAAAAGCTGCTATTGAGACAGGTGTAGCCCGTATCTGAGAGAAGATAGCCTGTCGTCGAAAGAAAATTCTGTGAAATATAGCATGTTTATTAGCACATTTTCTTAATAACATAATCAGAAAAACATTCACATTTCTTTTTGTTTGAGCTATGATAAATATATCTGTGAAAACATCAGAAATGCGGATGGTTTTTCACTTTTGTACAGAAATAAATTCGTGGAATTCTTTTTTCAGGGATTCCAAGGACATTGTTGAAAGAAAACTGCAGGAGTAAAAAAGATGATCAGAGAAATCAATGTAAAGGAATTAACCGAAAATATCAGTGAAATGTGTATACAGGCGAATCATTATCTGTCCCCGGATATGGATGCATGTATGAAAGAGGCTGTTCAGACAGAAAAATCTGAACTTGGCAGAAAAATCTTGAACCAGCTTCAGGAGAATCTGGAAATTGCAGACAAAGAAATGATTCCAATCTGCCAGGATACGGGAATGGCAGTTATTTTTATGGAAATCGGACAGGATGTACATTTTGTGGGCGGTGACTTAACTGATGCAGTAAACATAGGTGTAAGAGAGGGATATGAAGAGGGTTATCTTCGTAAATCTGTAGTTGAAGATCCTGTTGAAAGAGTTAATACAAAGGACAACACTCCTGCAATAATTCATATGAATATTGTTCCAGGAGATAAGGTTAAGATTACAGTTTCTCCTAAGGGGTTCGGCAGTGAAAATATGAGCCGTATTTTCATGCTTAAGCCTGCTGACGGACTTGATGGAATTAAGAAGGCAATAATAGAGACTGTAATAGAAGCGGGACCTAATGCCTGCCCACCATTTATAGTTGGTGTTGGAATTGGAGGAGACTTTGAGAAGTCTGCAATTCTTGCAAAAAGAGCATTAACAAGAGGATTAGATGAAGAATCAGCTTCTCCATACAGAAAGCCATATCTTGATGAGCTTGAAAAGGAACTTCTTGAAGAAATCAATAAGATAGGTCTCGGACCTGCAGGACTTGGCGGAAGAAAAACAGCACTTGGAATAAATATAGAAACATATCCTACACATATTGCAGGTATGCCTCTTGCAATAAATATGTGCTGCCATGTTAACAGACATAAGACAAGGGAGATATGATATGGAGAGACATTTAAATGTTCCATTTTCAAAGGATGACATAAAGGACTTTGAAATAGGTGATGTGGTATACCTTTCAGGAGTAATTTATTCTGCCAGGGATGCAGCACACAAAAGAATGATAGAAGCATATGAAAATGGCGAGCCATTTCCTTTTGACATAAAAAATCAGACTGTATATTATCTTGGACCTACTCCAGCAAGACCAGGTGCCATAATAGGCTCTGCAGGCCCTACAACAAGTGGAAGAATGGATAAATATACACCGACTCTTCTGGATAAAGGACTTATCGGCATGATAGGAAAGGGAAGAAGATCTGAGGGTGTAATAGACTCCATAAAGAGAAATAAATGTATTTACTTTGCCGCGGTGGGAGGAGCAGGAGCTCTCCTTTCAAAGTGCATTAAAGCTTCAGAAGTTATTGCATACGATGACCTCGGACCTGAAGCTATAAGAAAGCTTACAGTTGAGAATTTACCTGTTATTGTTGTAATAGACTCAGATGGAAGAAATTTATATGAGGAATGCATAAAGAACCTGTAAGATGTTAAAATATACAAATACAGTGTGATTTATGTAGTGAAATTGTGGATAAAACTTCCATTTATTTCAGAAAAGGAGGATAACTATGGGTTTATTTGGTCCTAAGAAGAAAACAGAAGTTGTAGATCCGAGTACTGGAGAAGTAGTTGAATTGAAAGAAACGATAAACTGCTGTGTATGTGGTGGAAACCTTGGAGCATTTAACAAGAATAAAATCACGAGAGATTTCTATATATGTGATGACTGTGCAGAAAAATCATCAGTTATGCGCCATAAAAAGGATGTTGAAAATTATTCTGATGAGGCATTAAAGGAACTTATCAAGAAAAAGATAGATAAGGCAGCGACATTTAAATTAACAAATAATACAGATTCATATTTATTTGTAGACAGAGAAAGTAAGCAGCTTACTGTTCCATATATGTCAGGCCTTACAAAGAGCAAAGCAAATGTAGATCCTGATGATTTAATTCCATTTGACGCAGTACAGGGATATTCATTATCAAGAGACGGACAGGTAATTTCTGAAGGTGGAAGAGGTAATAAGCCTGCTGATATGGGTGTATTTTCATACTATCTCGAGATGCCGGGTAAATGTGAGGATATTAAAGGTTGTAGCGAAATCCTTGTAAGAATAAAAACTAATTTAAGTGAAAGACCTGAGATTCTTGTATATTTATTAGATAAAAAAGTTTCAGTTTCAAGCGATGCTTATAAGATTGCAATGTATAACGCAGAAGAAGTTATAAATATGATTATGTGGATTTGCAAAGACTGATAAGGATAATTTCTTATTGTTAATTAAAAAACTGAATAAATAAAAAATAGAGTGCACTAGGTAATCTATGGCGCGCGTCCGCACGTCTCATCTTATCGAGTGCACTCTTTCTACTTAACATAAGTGCTTTTCATCGCTGTTATTTTTGAATACTTTTCGCTTTTGAAAGTTCTTCGGGAAATTCTGCCGCCACGGTTCTGAGCATTGCTTTCGCATTCATATCAAAGGCTTCTCTCGGCCATGCGCCATCTGCCGCTTTCTTCCAGAAAACTTCTTCCATCTCAAGAATCTGCGTTTCCAGCGTCGGATAGGATGCCAGGATACGGATAATCTCATCTTTTGTTGCCGCAAGGCCTTTCTCCATATACTTCCAATAGCGTTCGTCCGGAATCACAAGTCCCCGGTGCGGCATATAAAGCTGCTTCGGATCTGCCTCTCTGGTACGGCGCAGACTGTCCACTGTCTTCTTATAGCTAATCAGGAATGCCGGTACATATCCCCCTTCAAAATCCCCTTCCAGACCGATCGTCTCAGATGAGATCATCACTTCATTATTAATCAGGAAGGATACCGAGCACTGTGTATGCCCAATCGTCTCGATCACTTCCACTACAAACTCACCCAACGCAATACGGTCGCCATCTTCAAGCGGCTTATCCGCATATAACAGCTCCCCTTTGTAATCGTCACTCTTCCATTCATGATGTGATTCTTCCGCTGCTGTCTTCGACATATGAAACATCATCTGCTTTGCTTTTGTCTTTTCAAAAATATGACATGCGTATTCTGCTGCATATGCTTTAATCTCCGGCCATGCCTGTCTGACATAAGGCAGTGCAGCCACATGATCATAATGGGAATGTGTCAGAAAAACGGCCCGCAGCGGCTGCGTACCTAATATTTCTTTCACACGCTGAACAACGGTTTCACCATAGTAGGCCATCCCAGGGTCAAATAGTATCGCTTCCTGCTCTCCCTGAACCAGAAAACAGGTTCCCTTAATATCTTCGTCAATATAGTAAACTTTCACCTTTTTCTCCTTTATCATTATTTTCTGATCTCTTTCAGGTTCGAATGTCTTTCGCCGATTATCCCGGCATTCACTGGTACTATTATAGCATCGCCGCACCACTCTCGCCAATTCATAATATCCTCATCATTATACCAAATCCTCATAATTACCGGATTTACATATTACTATGCCTTGAAGGATAAGGAAAGCCGCAGAATCAAATCGCTCCGATTCCGCGGCTTTCTATACGCGCATTGACTCTATCACCAGAGTCTTTTTATTCAATTTACTGAATAACTTTCTTTTCCTTTACAGCTACGATCAGGATACCACCGATAACAGCGATAACAGCAAATACCATGTAAGGTACTGTATAACCGCTTGTCATTGAGCGCAGTACAGCAAGTACAAAGAATGAGCAGGATCTTATGATACCATTGATCATGTTCATGCAGGCATAAGATACGTTAAAGTCTTTACGACCAAATGCCTGAGCTGCCAGGGATGGAAGGAAGTTACCGTTACCGCCGATAGCGCCGCCGAGCATGAAAAGACCAATGTACATGCAAGGTGTTGGAGGTGCGATCAAAAAAGCGATACCAACAAAATACCAGATACCGAACAGCAGGCAAGCTTTCTGTGTACCGAGCTTCTGGTCAACAATACCCCATGCCCATGAACCGATCATACCGATAACAGCTGCGATCGTCAGCATGGACAGAGCGCCTGTTAATTCGTAACCTCTTGCAGCCATGAAATAACCAACTAACTGAGACATGATACCTACAGTTGCAAGACCAAAGCAGCCTGCGCCAAGACCAAAAATCCAGACATATTTGTTCTTTAAAGCGCCTGCATAGGAAACTTTCTCCATTTCCTTAACGCCTTCTTCTTCTGCTTTGATGATAGCAGCGATTTCAGGGTCATTATCAGGATAGCATCCAGCTTCTTCAGGTGTACCTTTAACCAAGAGACCAAGAAGAACAGCCAGAACAATAATCGCAATACCAAGAATAGATAAAGCACTGGAAATCTGGAAGCTGTTGGCAAGACCTGTCAAAATCCAGTTGATCAGGGCACTTGCAAGGTTCATACCAATTGTCGTGATACCCATAACGATACCTTTTTTGGTAGGGAACCAGTTTGCGCAGATAGCGAAACCACAGTTGCATGCAAATGCATTAATAAATGTAACAATACAAACAAGTGCAACAGCATACATTGCAATGTTAACGGCATTACCGTAAGCGATCATACTGATACCGGCAAGTACCATTGTAATGATAGTTGTCTTTTTAAGACCTGCCTTTTCAATAAATGCAGCCCATAATACACAAGCAAACAATGCGATAATGGATGCTGGTGTTGAAATAGATAACAGAACATCCGGGTTCCAACCATGATACTCTGCCATCATAGGTACGATTGTGTTCAGACCATCAACTGTAATACCTGTCATAAAGAACAGCATGACGATTTCAAAACCGATAACAGTCCAGCCTTTTGTACCAAAATTATAACTTACTTTGTTAAGATCGACGTTCTTTTTATTATCACTCATGATCTTAAATCCTCTCCTTCATGCATAATCGTGCAAAAAATAACTTTGTTGCAAAATAGCGGTTAAAAATAAATTCTCCCTTGCGCGCTTTTTCGGAATCATTTAATCTTGAGATTATTTTAACAAACTATAGCAAATAATGGAAATGCACTTTATGTTTTGCTTTTATAACAAAAGGTTATAACAAATTATACATTTTATTCGTTTTTTAGATAACCGTGCCAACTTTTTATAAAGCGTATAGGCCTATTCAAAATCCTTTTCATGATTTCGCTGTAAGCAGTTGGCGAGCGAACCATTTTTAGATTATACTAATAACAGATGGATTTCAACGATATGATTTTTTCAAAGGAGGATTTACAATGAATTACGTTAATACAGTAACAGGCCCTGTTGCCGCTTCTGAACTTGGCCGTACACTGATGCATGAACATTTCTTATTCGGTTTCTGTGGTTTCCAGGGTGATGCAACACTTGGCGGATTCAAAGAAGAAGAATATACAAGAGACTGTCTGAAAGCCGTTGATGATGCCCGTGCATACGGCATCAACACAATCGTTGACGCAACAACAAACGAATGCGGACGTAACGTTCGTTTTCTTAAGAAGATTTCCGATATGACAGGCATGAACATCATCTGTTCTACAGGCTACTACTTCCAGGCAGAAAGTGCTTATGCATACTGGAACTTCAGAAGAGGCTTCGCCAACATTGAAGAAGAAATCTACGAAATGATGGTCACAGAGCTTACAAAAGGAATCGAAGGCACAGATATCAAAGCCGGCGTCATCAAACTGGCCAGCAGCTTCAATGAAATCACACCAACTGAAGAAATCTTCTTCAAAGCCGCTGCACGTGCCCAGAAGGAAACAGGCTGCGTCATCATCACACATACACAGCTTGGTACAATGGGTCCTGAACAGGCACAGCTGCTGATTGCTAACGGTGCTGATCCATCCAAGATTGCCATCGGTCATATGTGCGGCAGCACGGATGTTGCCTACCATGAGGCCGTTCTGAAACAGGGTGTTTATGTCAACCTTGACCGTTTCGGTCTTGAAGGCGAACTTTTCCATACACCGACAGATGAACAGCGTATGGATCTGATCAAAACGCTTTCTGACAAAGGCTACGGCAACAAGATTCTTCTCGGCCATGACTCCGTTAATGTCAACCTCGGTCGTGGTCTGATTATGACACCTTTCATGGAAGAAGCTATGAAATGGGCCAATATCACAGATATCGGTGCAAGAGTTCTTCCGGGTCTTGCTAAGCGAGGCATGACAGAAGAACAGATCGATGCACTTCTTGCAGCTAACCCAATGACTATCTTTGGTTAATATATAAATAAGGAAGGCAATAATGAATACTCTCGCTTACACACCGATGCATATTCAGGATCTGATTAACCGTACGGCTATGGAAGCGAATATTCTGCCCCTGACATCCAGATGTGATTCTGCATGTATTTTCTGCAGTCATCAGAACAATCCGCCCCAGGTACAGGTGCTCTCCGTCGGGGAACGCTCCCTGGCGGATATTCTGGATACCATGCAGTATCTGGATCCAGCAAGGACAATCACCATCGGTGAATCCGCAACAAACATTATCGAAGGCGAACCGACCTCTCACAAAGATTTTCTGAATGTTCTTCAGATTTTACGCCAGCGTTTTCCACAAACACCTGTCAGCATCACAACGAACGGACATCAGCTGACAAGAGCGCTCATCGCCCAATTAAACAGACTGATGCCTGTGTATATTAACCTTTCTATAAACAGTTCATCCGTCACCTGCCACAGACAGCTCATGCGGGATTCTGAAGAAAAAGCAAACTGTGCCATTGCCGCCATTGCTTTACTGGATGAATATCGTATTCCTTTTTCCTGCAGTATGGTCGGTATGCCTAACATCACCGGCACGGATGATATGCGTCAGACAATCCGGGATATCGCGCACTACGGTGCTGATTCTATTCAGATTTTCATGCCGGGATTTTCCTCCCATATAAAAAAGAATATTTTTCCAGATCCGGATCATATCTATGCCGAGCTCAAAGCGCTCGTTGATGAAGTTGCGCCTCAAACCGAGTGCCCGGTTCTTTTAGAGCCGTCTTATGTTCAGGATCTTCGCTGCATGATCAGCGGCGTTCGGAAAAACTCTCCCGCATGGCAGGCGGGACTTCGCAAAGGAGACGAAATTCTGACCGTCAACGGTGAAACACCTTACTCAAGAGTCGCCGCTTACGGCTATCTGAATGGTCCCGGCACACGCACAGTCACTTATCGCTCCAGTCAAACGGTGCTCGAAGCCACATGGCAGAATACGTCGGACGGCTCCTGTGGGATTGCCATGGAATATGATTTTGACCCGAACAGAGCCGATTATATGAAAAAGGCATTAAGTGACGCACCAGGCAAGGTTCTTTTACTTTGTTCAGAGTTTGCGTATCCGCTGATGCAAACTGTGCTGTCTGGAATGGCACTTCCAGAAGACGCATGGGATCTGATTTATGTACCGAACATTACCTTTGGCGGCACAATCCGCGCAGCCGGTCTGCTCTGCTACGATGACTATGTTCAAGCCGTCCGGGATTATTGTGATCATCATACACCCCCGGACGCTCTGGCTGTCCCGGGAGAAAGCTTTAACTATCTCGGCCTTGATCTGACCGGACATCATTATTCAGAAATCGGTCAGGCCTTTCATTTACCTGTCGCATTGATGTAATGCCGCTACTTTTCTGAATTGCTACACTATTTTTTATAACGATTATTTACAGGAGATTTTTTATGAGTCATAAAACTGTTATTTGCTTTGCTATCTGGACCAGTTTCTGGTCTGCACTTTTTAATCACTTTTACACTGTTTACTTTGGTTCATTCGGTGTTCCATGGATCATGTTTGTCTGCATGGCCATCTACTTCGGTATGGGCGGCACACCAAAACAGGTACCGGGTATGATTCTTTCCGCATTCTGTGGTCTGGCATGGGGACAGTTCGACTTCATCCTCATCAACTTCTTCGGCGGCACATGCCACATGTCTGCTGAGATGGCAAGCTTTATGGCCATCCTCGTTGGTACAGCCATCACCATGTACATTCATATCAAACTGCTTGGTGCAACACCGCTTGGCTTTATGCCGTTTATCTTTGCCGGTGTCTGCCTGACATTCTCACAGGGCGGCGGCAACGTGGCAGGACTTGCCTTCACATTATTTGTCGGTATCATCCTGGCGATGATCTGTGGTCTCGGGCTGACATACTGCTCAAAGAAATTTGATTCGGCCGAGAATACGAAATAGTTTTTCTAAATCAAACGTAAAAAATATCCATCCTTTCTCACTGCAAACGCACGTCTTACGCCGTGAAATGTTTGCCGCGAGAAAGGATGGATATTTTTTACTGTTTTTTGAGGACTTGATTTGCATTCCTGATACTTTTATCGTTTAAGAAAATTTATTTTGGGATCACGTATTCTCTTTAGCCGCAGATAGCACCCATATCAGCAACAATCGCCTCACCATTAATCATACCGGACATATCCGATGCCAAAAACAGTACCAGTGCTGCCACTTCATCTACAGTTCCGAGCCTTCTCTGAGGGATCGTCTTCAGTACATGATCTCTGAATTTTTCATTTTCAAATTCAGCTTTATTAATCTCCGTCACCACATAGCCCGGGCAAACAGCGTTTGTCTGGATACCGTAACGACTCCATTCAAGGGCCATGGTCTTCGTCAGATTGATCACACCGGCCTTGGAGGCACCGTAGAGCGAAAGTGCGCTTGTACCTTTTAAGCCGCCAACAGAAGCAATATTGATGATCTTTCCGCCCTTTTCGGATGCCTTCATCACAGCTGCCGCTGCCTTGGAGGCAAACAAAACACTTCTGAGATTCGTCTCCATAATCATGTCGTAATCTTCTACGTCCAGATCAAGAATCTTTTTCGTAATCGCGACACCGGCACAATTAATCAGAATATCCACGCCACCAAAAGTCTCCGCTGCACCTGCAATCAGGGCATCGATCTCATCAATATTTCTTACATCGGTACGAATACCCTTACCATGACCGCCCGCAGAAGTAATCGCCTCTGCAACAGCAGTACATTCATCCTCATGTCTTCCGGCCACAACCACATTGGCGCCGCACTGACCAAAAGCCAGCGCAATTGCTTTACCGATACCCTTTGTACCGCCCGTTACAACCGCCGTCTTACCAGCCATATCGTAGGATGCCATCTTCACAGGCCCATTCATATTTACCATTTCAATACCTCCTATTCCTTCAATAGTCCACCAATTAATATCTGCTTATAAAATCAGCTCTAACTATCAACTGTTTCAAAAAATCACTCACATTAACAACAAACTAATCGCAAAAAGGGAGCTGCTGTGACAAATTTATCCTGTCTGACAGCAGTTCCCTTTTGATAGGCAACAGATAATTTCAAAACTCATTTTCCTGGATAAACGTAAAAAATTATTTTGAAATTATCTGTACCTTTTTTTAGAATTTATGATGCAGTTTAAGGATATCGATCAGCATCTTATCTCTGTACTGAGCGATTTCTGCATTTGTATGGCCCACTTCATCTGGAAGGTTCTTCATAATCTCATCCATTTCCTTCTGAGCCTTTGCACCGTAATCGGCAGGAATTGTATCCCATGCAGCGATATCTGCGCAGAGGTTAAAGCCACCTGCCAGCATATCCATCATACCTTTAAGACCATCTTTGTTGCCTAACTGCATGATCATGTTATGGCCAAAGATTGCCCATCTGATAGCAGGGCCAAATGTCAGAGCCTTATCAGCTTCTTCTACTGTACAAACGCCTCTTTCAACAAGGTCAACCATTTCACGGAATACAGCCAGCTGCAGTCTGTTGCAGATGTAACCTGGGCAGTCTTTCTTCAGAACGATTGCCTCTTTGCCAAGAGATTCATAGAATTCTTTTGCAAGTTCAACATTTGCTTCGTCTGTCTTTTCTGTCTTTGTGATTTCTACGAGTGGGATAAGGTGTGGTGGGTTGTAAGGATGACCGCCAACACATCTTTCAGGATGTACAGCATGTTCTGTAATCTGTCCAAGAGGAAGACCTGATGCAGATGTAGCTACGATTGCATCAACCGGCGCATACTTTTCGATTTCAGCAAGCATGCTGTGTTTGATCGGAAGTCTTTCAGGACCGGATTCCTGAATAAACTGAGCATCCTTTACAGCTTCTTCCATGCTTGTTGTAAACTGGATTCTTGCAAGAACCGCATCCTTGTCTTCAATTGCACCGTTTTTAGCAAGGAATTCAAGGTTGCTTACGATTGTCTTCTTATCGTTTGCAAGACAATCATCATTAATATCATAAAGTTTTACGTTCAGGCCCTTCATTGCGAAGAGAACAGCCCAGCTACCGCCGATTACACCGCCGCCGATACCGGCAACATTCTTAATATCTGCTACTTTCATTATTCACACCTCTGTAAAAAAGTTCATTTAAAAGTTTCTTTATTAAGCAGCCCAAAGCTGGCATCATAAAATGTCAGCTCTGAACGATTCTACATTTATTTTTATCTTACAGTAATTCAAATACTGCTGCTGCGCCCATACCGCCGCCGATACACATTGTAACAAGAGCTGTTGTCTTCTTGTTATCCTGAAGGTAATCAAGTGCTTTACATGTAAGGAATGCACCTGTAGCGCCCATTGGATGACCAAGAGCCATAGCGCCACCGTAAGGGTTAACCTTTTCTGGGTTCATCTTAAGGACTTTGATACATGGAACAGCCTGAGCAGCGAAAGCTTCGTTCAGTTCGATGACATCCATATCATCAATTGTCTTGCCGGCACGTTTCAGAGCCTTTGGTACAGCATAGATTGGTCCAAGACCCATCATTGTAGCATCACAGCCTGCAACTGCGAAGGATACCATCTTTGCAATTGGTTTGATACCAAGTTCTTTTGCTTTGTCAGCAGCCATTAATACAACGAATGCTGCAGCATCAGATGTCTGTGAAGAAGTAGCAGCTGTAACTGTACCGCCTTCTTCAGCCGGGATGAAGCAAGGTTTAAGACCTGCAAGTGTTTCCATTGTTGTTGTTGGACGGATACCTTCGTCTTCTGTAACAACTTTTTCGTTGCCATCCTTGTCAACAACTGTTACAGGGATGATAGATGGAGCAAGTTTGCCTTCCTTCTGAGCTTTTGCAGCTTTCATGTTGGATTCGTAAGCCATACGGTCCATTTCTTCTCTTGTTACGCCGTAGTTCTTAACGATGTTTTCAGCTGTCATACCCATGCCCATGTAAGCACCTGGCGCATGCTCATTTAACCATGCATCCTGGAATTCTACAGGATATGGTGCGTATGTATCTGTCATACTTTCAACACCACCGGCTACGATAACATCACCCTGACCGCAAGCGATTGCATTGGCACCTGTTGCGATAGCCTGAAGACCTGAAGAACAGAAACGGTTAATTGTATGACCTGCTACGCATTCCGGCAGTTCTGCTCTTGCGCAAACACTCTTAGCAATATTCATAGATGTTGTACCGTGCTGTACTGCACAACCCATGATAACATCTTCGATTTCAGAACGATCTAACTGAGGCACTTTGTCCAGTACACCCTTTAAAACCTGTGCGGAATATTCGATTGGGTGAGTACCTGCGAAAGAACCTTTTCTTGATTTACAAACTGCTGAACGACCATATGCAACAATAACAACTTCTCTGCTCATTTTGCAAAACCTCCTAATAATCTTTATGAAATCATTCGTGATATCTGTTGAAACGATATCTTGTTTTTCGTATTTCTTTTCATAGTTAGCATACCACATTTCTTTTTGACACTGAAATAACCCTTTTCGGCACGTTTATACAAAAACTGAATAACAATAAATATGGTAGAAACGGACTTTTGGCACGCAGTGCCTTTTTTAGATCAGGCAGCGATTTCGCCGTAATTTCCACCTAATTGAAAAAAGGCACCCGATTCATTGCTGAACCGGATGCCCGAATTTCAATTAGTCTGTGATATATGGCATTAAAGCGATATGTCTAGCTCTCTTGATAGCTGTTGTAAGCTTTCTCTGATGTTTAGCACAGTTGCCTGTGATTCTTCTAGGAAGAATTTTACCTCTTTCAGAGATATATCTCTTTAACTTGTTTGTATCTTTGTAATCAATAACTGCATTCTTATCTACACAGTATACACATACTTTTTTTCTTCTACGCATAGGTCTTCTCTTCATCTGAGTGCCTCTGCCTTCTTCTTTATTGTATGGCATATCAAAACCTCCTTCTCAAATTCAATTCTTTCTGTTATTCATTCATAACAGATCATGTCCTATTTTAGCTGAATGGCAATTCCTCATCAATGCCATCCGGAATGTTCATAAAACCATCCGATGGTGCCTGACTTGGTACAGGTCTGCCGGACTGCTGATAACCACCGCCATAATTATTATTGGCCGCAAAATCACTGCTGTTGCGATCACTTGCTGCTTTGCTCTCGGCAAATTCCTGTTCTTCAACAATAATATCTGTTGTATAGACTCTCACACCGTCTTTGTTGGTGTAACTGCCTGTCTGGATTCTGCCTGTGATCACAATGCGAATGCCCTTATGAAAATACTTCTCTGCGAACTCAGCCTGACGGCCAAAAGCAACGCAGTTGATAAAATCGGCATCCGGCTCACCGTCACGCTTAAATGTACGGTTCACTGCCAGTGAGTAACGGGCAACTGCTGTTGAGCGCTCACCCTGTGAATATCTGATCTCCGGATCTCTGGTTAATCTTCCCATCAAAATAACTTTATTCATTTAGACTTACCCCTTTTCTAATTAAGCGTCCTGTCTAATGCATAAGTATCTGATTACATTCTCCATAATACGGACACGCTGTTCAACTTCGTTTGGACAGTTTGAATCGGATTCGAAAGTGATGAAGTAGTAGAAACCTTCTTTCATCTTCTGAATTTCGTAAGCAAGTCTCTTCTTGCCCCATTCGTCAACGTTAGTAACAACGCCACCAAAACGAGCGATAACTTCCTTGATCTTCTCGATGCTTGCTGCTCTTTCTTCATCTTCGATCTTTGTAGTAAGAACTACTGCTAATTCGTATTTGTTCATGCTAGTGCACCTCCTTCTGGACTTCACGGCCCTCCCATTGTGGAGAGCAAGGAATTAATATATAACATATCACAATTCACTAGTCTATCATATAAATTCAAGCATTGCAAGTATTTTTTATCCTAGTTCTTTTAAAAATTTGTCCTCAAAAACTTTTATTCAACAATTGACACATAATGACAAATTTTTTAATTCGATTCTGATATACTCGTTGCATAAAACAATATAAACAGATTATAATATAAGGAGGAAGTATATGTCAAAAACCAATCTAACACCAGCAAATGCCTATATATATGGAGGGAATCTTGCTATGTCATTACCAAGTAACACGACTTACACCGCAGATGATTATTGGAATCTTCCAGATGGAGAACGAGCCGAATTAATCAATGGTCAACTTTATGCATTGGCTTCACCAAGCAGAATGCATCAAAAACTCATCATTGAGCTTACTTTTTATTTTCAACAATATATTAAATCCAACAACGGTGACTGCGAAATTTATGCAGCTCCTTTTGCTGTCAATTTAAACGCCAACGACCAAACTTTTGTAGAACCAGATATTTCTGTCATCTGTGATCCTGATAAGCTTAGTGACAGAGGCTGCGAAGGTGCACCGGATCTCGTCGTCGAAATAGTCTCTCCGAGCAGCCGCCGAATGGACTACATCAAAAAAATGGCACTTTATGCCGATGCTGGTGTCCGCGAATACTGGATCGTTGATCCCGCCACTGAGCAGACGACCCTTTATCACTTCGAAGAAACAGATGCACCTGCCATTATTCCCTTTAATCAGGACATCCCGGTTGGCATCTATGAAAATCTGCAAATCAATATCGCAGACTTACTCCACTAAACAGCATTCAAGCTTTTAACAGTCTGGTGGTATCAGAATCCCGGCAAACGCTTGGCGATGAGCCTGTTTGCCGGGATTCTGATTACCACAGACTAAAAGCCTGAGACTTTGATCTATCTCACGATTTTAACTTCTTCTCCATCTCGCTCCAACCTGCGGATATTCTTTTCCACCAGCTTGCGCGCCATCATCACCTGATGCGCACAACCACAACACTTCAGCCTGAAATCCGCGCCGCTTCGCAGCACTTCCCAGTCAAAACTGCCACATGGATGCTTCTTCTTCAAACGCACAATATCACCTGTCAAAATCTCCATTTCGTGCTCCTTCCTCCATCAAAAAATTGTATTCCATAACCTAACTTATAGTATAGCGATAATTCATTCACCTGGCAAGAAAATATCCTCAGCTGGTTACTCTTCCATCCATTCTTCTATTGTATAGTACCTTTCTTCATCATTGAACGACTCTTGTATACATTCATTATTATTGTCATAAACCTTTATTTTACCTTCAACAAGGGGCATAATCTTCTCTTCTTTTGTTGAAAGCATTATTTCTTTTGTAAAAATTTCTGTTCTTTGATTCCAATTATCCAAAGGGAATGCCCATAAAGATTCCGTTGATACTTGTCCACCACTTCGCTTAATGTTAATCTCATTCATCTGACCACTTTCTAAATTTAAATATCCTTTAAGAAACAACCAATTGTCATCCGACCTAATATATGTTACATTGTAAATGTTTGGTTCGTTTTTTACATGACAAATGCAAAATATATTACGTATCGACCTTGAAAACTTTGGAGGAATTTACAATGCAGCATTCACTTAATCAGGTGCGCATGATTGCCACTGACATGGACGGCACTCTGCTGAACAGTCAGGACCAGATGCCCCATGATTTTTTTGATATACTTAATCAAATTCACAAACTCGGAATTCTCTTTGTCATCGCCAGCGGGCGGCCATATCCAACCCTTGCCATGCAGTTTGAAAGCTGCAGAGACAAGCTTGTTTTTATGGCTGAAAACGGCGGATGTCTCGTCAACGGCGACCAGCTGGTTCATCAGGACATTCTTGATACGGATGCCCTTTCTTATCTTCTCGGGCGCTGCCGTCAGGTTCCCGGCGCCATTCCGATTCTCTCCGGTTTCAAAACGGCCTATCTCTTCGATCAGACATCGGATGATGCCCGCAAAGAAATAGGCCGTTACTATAAGAAAGTTCAGTATATCCATGACATCTCTGAAATTGATGCCCCAGTAAGCAAAGTGACTGTCTGTGACTTCAAAGGTGCCGAAAACAATTCATTTCCGGCTCTGTCTGATGTCCGTGCACCTTTTAAAGCTACTCTGGCCGGCTACATGTGGACAGACCTCAGTCTTGCCGCCACAAACAAAGGCCGCGGACTCGCTGCACTTCAAAAAAATTATGGTATTTCACCGGATGAAACCATGGTTTTCGGAGACTATCTCAATGATTATGAAATGATGAAACAGGGCTATTTCAGCTACGCTATGGCCAATGCTCACCCTGATTTAAAAGCCATCAGCAACTTTGAGACATTGTCAAATGATGAAGATGGTGTACTGTACATCATTCGTCAGCTCATTCACAGCAGACAATAAACGGCGGAGATTTCGATAATTAAAGAACCCACTTCTCAATGGCCGCAGCAACACCATCCTCATCATTCGACAGTGTAACGTCATCTGCCATGGCCTTAATCTCTTCATCGGCATTTCCCATAGCCACTGCCAGGCCTGCTGCCTCAAACATGGTTCTGTCATTCATCGTGTCCCCACAAACCATGATCTGTTCCGGCATAATTCCAAGTTTCCCGGCCAGTTTCAGCAGACTATGACCTTTATTGGCTGTCGCAGCAGTGATTTCCACATTAAAACTATTGCCGAATACCACACTGAGCTCCAGGTCATTATGCATTTCATCAAACAATTGCTGTCTCAAGATCATATCATCAAAAGAGGCCAGCATTTTCTCTATATTAAACTTTCCCGAATAAACCCGTTCTCGCAAATCATCCACCGGTATTCTGGAAACCTTAATATACTCCTTGAACCAATCCGGGAAGTTTCTATAAACATGAAGTGCTCTGTTATAACTTTTTCTGTCAGCATAGGACTTTCCATCATGATAAAACTCAATCAGCGCATCTATCTGAATTAAATGATCAATGACTCTGCATGCCGTCTTATAAGGTATAAAATCCGCATAGATAATACTGTCCTCCCACAAATCAACAACCGCTCCACCATTGGAAGTCAGTGCATAACGCACCCCTGGAATTGAAGTAAAGCTCTCCGGCAAACCGGTCTTTTGCCGTCCGGTGGCAGGCATGACAATTACACCCTTTTTAATTGCTGCCGCAATCGCTTCCCTTGTTCTCTCCGTTATGACCTTCTCTGAATTAAATGTGGTACCATCCAAATCCAATGCTACAAGCTTAATCTCTCTCTCCATTCTGTACTCCTACAATAAAACATCTGCATCCAAAAATCTAAGAACAATATGTAATAGGAAATTCCAACGGAATTTCCTAATTACACAAAAAAAGACTTGATATTCATCAAGTCTTTGAGTTGCGGGGGCCGGATTTGAACCAACAACCTTCGGGTTATGAGCCCGACGAGCTACCGGGTTGCTCTACCCCGCGATATTCTGTTACGACTTATCTGTCCCATAAGTCGTAAATCATTATATCGCGATTATAGAGTATTGTCAACCGTTTTTTATAACTTTTTTGATATTTTCTTAAAAGTCATCCTTATAAATCAATCTCTGAAGTCATAAACCCATACTGTGCATCTCCGTATTCCCAGCTAACGGTGACTTCATACACATATCCCGGCTCCACATCTCTGACAACAAACTCTCCGTCAGCACTCTTTTCTACATTGACTTTTTCTGCCAATGCATCCAAATCATCATCCACAGAAGCCGGATATTTATCTGAATTCCAACGGCGCACAGTCACCTTTGCCGGTGTCAGATCACAGCTGATGGTAAAGTCCGTCTTACCTGCATCCATGGACATTTTCTCCAGATTCTCCCACTGCATCACTGCTGAACCGCATGCTGTCACTGTGTTATCTTCTGAACTGTCCGTTTCAGAATCGCCTGAAGGCGCTGTCCATGTAGAGTTGCCCGGCCCGCTCATCAATGACATGGTCTGACCAAGAGATGAGCTGTAGACAACACCCACTGTCGGAACTGTACTTGTATCCGGTTCAGCAAAAACCATATCAATGACATCCTGGTACTGCTTCACTTCATCTGCCGTCCCCTCACCGGTAACGACCATCTTGCTGACTCCCGGGTACTGCCCCGGGTAGCTCTCCAGCATAATGCCGTCTCCATAAACATCCACATAATCTCCTGCTTTTAAATTTTCAGATGTGATTTTTTTGCCGTCATTATCCTTCAGATCATTTGGAATAGATGTCGTAAACACCGTTCCGTTGTCTCTGTCTGCCAGAAGCCATGTGCCATTCTTCCCTGCCAGCAAAATACAATGCTGCGCCGCTGAGACTTCATCACCGCTTAAATCACCTGTTTCCTTTTGATTGCCCGCTGTCTGACTCTCTGTCTGCGCTGCTGACTGGTTGCCAGTGGTCTGCGTGTTCTCTCTTCCTGCTTTCTGTCCGCATCCTGCAATTAATGCTGCTGTCAGACATACCGCCATCAAAATACCCGTTAATTTCTTCATCAATATAAACCTCCTGCATATCTGCTGTCTTTTTGCTTTCCAAAAATTATTGTCCTTTTTGATTCATCTCAGGACTCGTACATCGTTGTGACAATAGATATACGTATGGCTTTATGATTTTTTATGGATAAATGAATATTTTTCTGTAAATGTTCAGAATCAATTACTTTCGAATGGCAGCTTCTGTACGAAAAGTCTCTTCCATCTTTCTGTTTTTGCCTCCTTAATTCATCCGATGTTTCATTTTCCCCAAATACATCAGACCTTTTAACTGTTATTTTCTTCTAATTGTGTTTTTTCTCTTGTTTTTGTGTAAATATATCTGATGTATTTATCATATATTTATTCTGAAAAAAAGCAATACTGGAATTTTATCTAAATTATTATCTACTATTTTGTACATTTTAACATTTTGACATTCCCTTTAATAACCATTATTATAATTTATAAGAAGAATAAATCCAAAGAAATGGAGAAAATCATAGGATGATTTCGTCACCAGAAGAAAAAAGTCTTCCACAGAAAATATCAGAAGACATTATCACATTTATTTTAGAAGAAAAACTACAGCCGGGAGATAAGCTTCCTAATGAAACCGTCCTTTCCGAACATCTTAATGCCGGAAGGAGTTCCATCCGTGAAGCCATGAAACTCCTGGCTTCCAGAAATATCGTTACGATCCGCCAGGGCTCCGGTACCTATATTGCTTCATCCCCGGGGGTGGTGCAGGACCCACTGGGATTCACCTTTATCGGCAATAAACAGAAGCTGATTCATGATCTGCTGGAAGTGCGTTTTCTGCTTGAACCTTCCATTGCTGCAATGGCTGCTACCCATGCCGATGAAAATGACATAAAAAAAATCACCGCACTTTGCGATGAAACGGAAGCATTATTAAAGAGGCATGATGATCACACTCAAAAGGACATTGAATTCCACACAGCTATTGCATTGAGCAGCAAAAATGTTGTTGTTCCCCGTCTGATTCCTGTCATTAACAGCTCTATTCCGCTGTTTGGTGAAACAACCAGTGGGGCTCTGCACGAAGAGACAGTCGAAACACATCGGGAGATTGCAGATGCAATTGCCGGGCACGACCCGTTGCGCGCTCAGGATGCCATGTATCTTCATCTGGTATATAACCGTAAGAGAATCCTGCTTATTGAAAAGAATACCGATCAGATATAATTTCACATGTCTCAGTAGCCGCACCATCAAAAGGAGGAGAACATTATGAGCAAAATATGTAAATTCCTTACTCTTATTATTCTAATTGTTGCCGTTCTCCTGTTTGGGATTTATCAGTATCGCACCTTCATTCAAACAGAGATTTACCAGGAGAATTCTGAACATCTTCTGGCAACCTATGAACAGGTCAACCGGACCTTTACGCTATTTACGCAACGCAACTGGAATGTCCTGTCTGACTGGGATGAATATCTGCAGTGTATATCAGATGCTGAGAATACTGAAACGGTATGGCATGATTTTGCAGACCGGAAAAACAACTGGCAATACAGTGATTTCTATATGTTTAACGAACACTGTGATTTTCTTACAGCCAACAACCGGAAGGGCACTGCAGACAGTATCCGGAACTGTTTTCAGGAAATGTACAGCTCCGGATGCCCCACTATTTCTGACTATATTGCCAGCAGCGGCAAACATAAGGTCGTCTTTGCGATTCCGTTGAGCCATCCATTTTGCCTTAATAATATAACCTATACAGGCGTCGCTGTCAGTTACGATGTCACTACAGTAGAGGACATGATATCTAATAATGTATATGGCGACAAAAGCAGCTGTTATCTCGTCAATGCAAAGGGACACGTCATTCTTTCTCTGGAATCTCAATCGGAGTTTCTGTCAGAACATGAGAATCTGTTTACCTTTCTGAAGGACAATGCCGTATTTTCAGAGAACACATACGATGCCGTTGAACATGACCTTCAGAAGGTTGTAAAAGGCCGTGCTAAATTTAACAGTCAGGGGACTTCATATTACATGGTCTACCAGCCTGTTGGTCTCAATGACTGGAGCATTCTCGGAATTGTGCAGACAGCTGCTGTCAATTCCCCGGATGAAAAAATAATGCATGTTACCATTGCTGCAATCACCGTACTTGCCACCTGCCTGCTTCTTTTACTTCTCAGGCTGTCGTCCTTAAACGCAGAATACAAGCTGAAGCATCAGGAATTACTGCATCAGGCTCTAAAAGCCCAAAAAGAGCAGACCGATCAGCTATTTTACGGAATGACCTGCATTGTAGATCGCTATACAGTCGTTGACCTGTTGAAGGACAGATATGAATACCATGAATACAGCAGCAACAACCTGTATCCCGAAACCGGCTCCTATCAGAATCTGCTCGATACGGCTGCAAGAAACTATATCGTATTATCCGATACAGAAAATATAAAAATGAGCCATCTGCTGAACAAAGAATACCTGCAGAAAGTGCTGCATAAAGGAAACGGTATCATGAAAATCGAATACAGCAAACGAACAGAAAATGTTTACAAAATTATGAATGTCGTTGCTGTAGAATGGGATGAAGCAGGTATCCCGCAAAAAGTCATGATGATTTCACAGGATATTGGCAAACGACATGAACTGGAGAATCTGGCCAACACGGATGGCCTGACCGGCTTATTCAACGAGCGTTATTTCAGTTCTGTCCTGCACCGCAAAGAACAGAAAAAGCTTCCTTTTGTTCTGTACTATCTTGATCTGGATCATTTCAAGCCTGTCAACGATACCTACGGACATGATATGGGCGATAAACTCCTGAAAGCAGTGGCTGAACGACTTTTAAAATGTATCCGCAGCAACGACTTTGCTTTTCGGATTGGCGGAGATGAATTTGCACTGATTATCAGTGCAGAAATGGAGGATTCACTCTGCATGCAGACGAAAATGCGCATCGTCCAGTCTCTGCTTCTTCCTTATGAAATTGACGGCAAGACACTGCATATCGGTGCCAGCTGCGGCTATGCTGTCTATCCTCTGGAAACAGAAGATACCGGCAAAATCCGTATTCTTGCAGACCAGCGGATGTATGCAGAAAAAAAAGAAAATCATCGGAAAGCCGCAGAGTCTCAGTCCAAAGATCCTTTTCCAAATGACTGAGTGCAAAAGAGGGGCTGTCGGGAAATGTAATTTTTCATCCCGACAGCCCCTGCTGCATTATCTTCTGATGCATCACAACGAGCATCAACTTTCTTCTAACTCTCTTCTATGACGTTCTTTTATTCTCATACATCCGTTTGTCTGCCTGGCGAATGGCCTCCATTATCGGATGGACACCACAGACACCGCCGATACTGACTGACAGATGCAAGGTCGGATATTCTGTAAATACAATATTCGCCACAGCTTCTTTGATTCTTTTGTTCTTATCTGCCATATCGTTCTCCGACATCTTCGGAAAGAGCAGCAAAAATTCATCTCCGCCATAGCGAACCAGTATATCACTGCTGCGGATACAGGACTTGATAGCTGCTGCAATATCTCTCAGCACCACATCCCCCGCCGGATGGCCATATGTATCATTCACCTGTTTGAACTGATTCACATCTATAATTTCCACACATTCCATGCCCTCCATATGAGTGAGATATGTCTCAAAATAGCGTCTGGAATATGTAGCTGTCAATGGATCCAGGAACAGTTTCCGACTCTCTCCACGACTTTTATCCAACAAAAACCTTGTTCCGTTTGCATCGATCCAACGTCCTTCATTCATCTTGGACAGCATTTCCATAACACACGGTGTTCCGTTAATACAAAGATATTTGGAAACGACATAATACATATCTGTCTTGGTAAACTCCAGCTTATTCAGCATTGTCTTCTGAGACAAAGCACGGGTTGAAATACAGTTTGTACAATTTCCCCCTGTCTCCCAGAAAGCCGCACAATGCTGGTCGGTTTTCCTCAATGTTCCATTATGATCCAATTCCAGCACTGCATTAGCTGTCGGATCTACAAGCCGAACAATGTCAAAAATCTTCCGAAGCTGATCAACAATAGCCTTTACTGCCATTCCATCTGCTGTATCACTTTCTGCAAGACCATCCAGAATTGGGATATCTGCCGACACCTCCTGCGGCCTGACCAGCTGCCCGACTGCTCCGATATAATGTTCCGGGGACAGATCCGACCAGAGCGAATGTACCCTCATATCACACCACTCATACTCATTTTCCTTTGGCATCATGATACTCATTGAAAATTCCCTGTTCTCCGGTGTCGTTGCATCCAATGCGTCTTTCAACCGGTGAAAATCCTTCTGACTCAGGCAGGTAAAGCAATTGGTATCTGCAACATTTTTGACCGTATAACGGTACTGCGGCGGTTCATCCCAATTAGTAACATTGACCAGTCTGGAAACAGAATCATAATCAAATTGAATTCCACCTTTTAATGAGGCAAAAAAATTCATCCGCTCCTGCATGGATTCCAGCATATGCTGAGAACGTTCACTGCTTGGTATCTCCGTTTTATTCATAATTTCCGTGGTCAGACGGTCTGCTTCACTGCGGTAGAGAGAATCTCCTGCGTCATACTGTGCGTCCATTCTGAGCCTCGGTGCAATATCCTGCAGGCACTTTAAAAGCAGCGGATTAAAGGCACCACATTCACCGGCCAGAATCATCTCCAGTGCCGTTTCATGATCATATGCATCCTTATAACATCTCTTGCTGGTCAGTGCATCATAAACATCTGTCAATGCAACCACCTGTGCCGCGATAGGAATCTGCTCTCCAATGAGTCCATCCGGGTAGCCGTGTCCATCCCACCGTTCATGGTGCCATCTGCAGATTTCTCCGGCAATGCGCAGCAACGGTTTTTCCATTTTTGTCGTCATCTGATTGATAATATCCGCACCAATCGTTGTATGTGTCTTTATAATGCTGAATTCCTCCCGGGTCAGTTTTCCCGGCTTGTTTAAAATACTTTCAGGAATACTGATCTTGCCAATATCATGCAAGGCGGAGGCTGTTGTAATCATAACAATATCTGACTCGGACAGATGATATTCATCCGTCTTCTGAACCAGTCTGCGCAGCAGAAGTTCTGTAGCTGTACGAATATGAAGAATATGTTCTCCGCTCTCACTGTTCCGGAATTCCACAACATGACTCAAAATTCCAATCATCAGATTATTGTTCTCTTCTTTTTCATAAATCTGATCTGCAACCATCTGCATCAACCTTTTCTGATTGGCATACAGATTGAGTATATTCTGTACACGTCTTCGCACTATAAACGCATCAAATGGCCTGCGGATATAATCTTCCGCTCCAAGGATATAAGCCCGTTCTATGACATCTTTCTTCTCCTCTGAGGATATCATGATTACAGGTATATCATTAATCCAGTGAAATGTATTCATCCGGTCCAGTACCTGAAAGCCATTCATTTCCGGCATATTAATATCCAGAAGCATCAAATCTATATTCATATCCTGCTGCAGAATATGAATAGCCTGACGCCCATTTTCCGCCTGCACATATTCGTATTCATCACCAAGAATCACCATCAGAATCTCCCGATTCATCTCTGCATCATCAACAATCATGATTTTCGCTTTTGTCTTCATGGATTCTGCCTCTTTTCTTCTGTATATTTACCCATCATGTGTTTCATAATCCGCTTTTTAATCAGGTCAAACCTTTTCTGATTGTTCCCCATTTACAGAAGCAGACATCGTCTCTGTCTGCATTAAACTTATAAGTGCTTTTTCAGGTAGCGGTTTCGAGAAATAATATCCCTGAATCATATCCACACCCCATCTGCTGATCAATTCCATCTCTTCTCTTGTCTCCACGCCTTCCGAAACAATATGATAGTTCATTTTGCGGAATGTTTCCACAACACTCTGGTAAAACTGCGCGCGCTTCTCATCATTGCAGATATCAAAAAGAAGTGAGCGGTCAAGCTTGATGGTAGAAAACGGAAGCCGCATCACCGTATTCAGATTGGCATATCCCGAGCCAAAATCGTCCAGACACAAACGAATACCTGCTGCTGTCAATCCGTCCACAACCATTCCCAGACTGGTGCTGTACTCTGTTGCAACTGTTTCAGTAATCTCAAACTGTATCCACTCATGCCTGATCTCATATTCATCCATCATACGGATAAAATGATTGCTGCAGTCATTCCGCATCAAATCCAGAGACGACAGATTCACCTTTACGTTCAGCAGGCGTGACATCAATTCCCTGTTTTCCTTCAGGAATCTGAACTGCATATCTGTAATCTGTTCAATCATATGATTCTTTTCTGCAATCTGAATAAACACATCCGGTGCAATCCAACCCAGTTCCGGATGATACAGGCGGCTCAGCGCCTCCACGGTAATAAATCTTCTTTCCCTGGTAGAATATACCGGTTGATAGTATACTTCAAAGAGATCTTCCTCAATTGCTTTGTGAAGATACTGTTCCACCCGTTTGTAATACATAAAACCATTCATTGTCTGGCGGTCATCCTGTATCACTTCTGTCAGTCCGCTCTGCGGTGTCAGAGACTCCAGATATTCCGCATATTCCATGATCAGACCGCTTTCTTCAAGCTTCTGAGCATTGATAATGCCGCTTATAATTACCGGAACAGCGATATTTTTATCTTCCACATCCAACACCTTATTTACATCAAACAGCCTCTTCAATTTGGCAAAATAATATTCATATTCTTCCAGAGAAGAAGTCAGCACAAGAAAGCGCTTTCCGGTAATACGGGTCACCTTCTGACCACAGAGCGCTCCAAGCTGTCCGGCTATCTGCTGCAAAATAGAATCTCCCCCCTGTACCCCTGCTACCCTGTTAATATGCTTCAGCTGATACAGATACACTGTAATAATATGAAAAGATTTTCCTGACGCAATGAGTTCGCCCATCTTTCGTGTCAGATAAAGATGATTATATAAGCCGGTCAGACTGTCCAGATTGGCATTTGGATTGTTGATCGTAATGAACAATGCCAATATACCAAGACTCATTCCAAATCCAGTCATCAAAAGTGACTGACAAAACATCTGCAAGACCACACCGACACCGGATATCACAAAAATCTCCAAAAGTATTTTTTCTTTTTGAGGCCCAAGCTTTTTGCGCCAGAGCAGAATAAGCAATAATGCCACTGCAAAATGCCCCAACGCACTGACATACATCAGCAGATACCATGGTCCTTTCATATATCCCGCTGTCACATCAAAAGAAAAAAGCTTTTCCGTAAATGGATTTGTCAGAATCACACTAATCAGAACAAGGGTTGGCACACCGGATATAAACATCTTCTTAGCTGAAATGATTTTCTGCTCATGCAATGTCTGAATGTAAAAAATAAATGTAACGGGAAGCAAGGCCTGCAGCAGATAAAATATCGTTGTCACGATGACTGCGGCATTTTCCATATCGCTGTTGTATGAAGTAATATAGTAATTAGTGAAAAATTCAGCAACAACATCTGCCGTTCCAAGAACAGCAAAGAAAAGAAATACCCGGTTATTCAGATCCTCTGCTCTTTTCTGTCCCAGAAAATGCCACAAAATCAGCAGCAAAATAACCATTGCCGAAATCAGAAAATCCATGTTGTAAATCATATCTGTCCTCCGCCGTGTTTCATTTATAAGAAAACATCATTCTGTCTGCCTGCATTTTCCAGTCACTGATAGAAAGCAGTGTTCCATCCGCTTTCCTCAGGTAACTGCAGCCAAATTCCAGTTGAACAGGATACCTGCTTCCGGATTCTTTTTTCATCTCATTCCTTATCATCTGCTCCCACTCTTCCGGTCTCTTCTGCGGACGAGTCACCACAATTGCAAACTCATCACCGGCAATACGAAAACATTCTGTATGCTGCTCACATGCGTCACTTTCTGCCGCTTGAATGCTCCGGGCAGTCCGAATAACTGCTTCATCGCCTATCTGCATCCCATATGTATCGTTAATCGTTTTCAAATTGGCAATATCTATAAATATAAGCAAAGCATTTTCCAACAGCATTGCATCCTGCTGAAGTTGATCCAGCTGCTGTTCAAATGCCTTTCGATTCTTCATTCCCGTCATCCGGTCTTCTATAGACATCCTTTCATATACGGCCTGTTCCATACGATACTGAATATCATTGGATACTTTACAAAGCAGTCCCCAGAACAGAAAAGAAATAAAAAGTAAAATACCAAACTGAAAAAGCGCATCATACCAGTAGATGGCATACATCCAATATAAAGCAAGGGCAATCACTCCGCTGATGCCCAACACGCCAAATGCCTTCAGACAAAGCTCCAGCTCCTGCGTCTGATGCTTTTGATATTCTCTCCATAGAAGAATGGCCATCGCTGCAACACCTGTAAATAATATCAAATGCGTTACAAACAGCATATTTTTAAAAGGAACCGCAAACCAAATATTCACGATGCCCTGTCCTATCGCATTCCCATAAAAAAGTAAAATCCATATCTCCGGAATCCATTGATTTTCCTTACTTACCGTATTCTGTATAAAATGCAGCATCGGCACTGACATCAGCATAAATGCATAGAAAGACACTAAACTTCCTGCTGCACTGTGCTTCCCATACATCTGGTAAATTCCAGAATCCAATATACACCATAAGCTGCATATAATCAAAAAAACTGCGACATTCACAAAACGTTTTTCGACAAGCTGCCGATGTCTGGTATAAAGGAAAATACTTACTGCGACAATTCCCAATCCCAGCATACTGATGATCATTAAAATCGAAAAAGCAGAGGCCTGAAGATGTCTCACGATAATTGCAGAAAAACTGCCAAGTATCGGAACCTGTATATCAAGACTTCTACCTGCTGTTCCCTCATAAATAAAGCATAGCGGTTCCTGCCCCATCTCCTCCGGCAGGCGGACATCTGCCCACATCTTTCCTTTCATCTGTTTGTTCTTCTGGAACTGGTTATCCGCATAATGATAAATAATACGCTCCCCTGTCCTGATTTCCAGATTATCCTGTATTCCTCTTGTGGATACAATTAGTCCCCTGTCATCCTCTGTCAGAGTATCATTATAAAGAATTACTTTTCCTTCCGCATCCGCAATCACAGAACAAGGCAGTTCAAGTTCAATCCTTTTCCCGTCCTTCATCTGATACCACCCACTGCAGAGTGACCGGATGCTTCCCCTCTCCGTTCTTGACTGATAGTATATTCCGATCAAAAAGGACATGAAAGCCACTACAATGATAACACAGACAATTTCGATTTTTTTCCATCCCGGAACCTTTTTCATAACACTTCCTCGTCTACATCCGTAACAACGCATGATTTTTGTGATTTTGCAGCATACATCAGTTTATCCGCACGCTCAACAGCCTGCTCTATCTCCTCGCCTTGGGCAATAACCCCTCCGATACTCGTAGAAACATGCATTTTCCCATATTCAGGCACTTCCGACTGATAAATGAATTGATGTATCTGAAGCAGCTTTTGATGAAAAACCTGAGACTGCATTCCCGGCATAAGCAACAGGAATTCATCGCCGCCATAACGAATCAGAATATCATCCCGGCGTATCACACTCTTAATTGTCATAACCGTTGTCTGCAACACAAGGTCACCCGCATGATGTCCATAGGTATCATTATACGCTTTAAAATTGTCCAGGTCTATCATCGCAATTCCGGTATTCTTACTTACAGATATCATCTTCTCTTGGAAAAAACGCCGATTATAAGCCCCTGTCAATGAATCATGATAAATCTTCTCATTGTAATAGGCCAGCCGTTCCGGTATCTGATCGGACTCCAGCAATGCCTGTAGAATTTTTTCATCAACTTCCTGCTTAATCTTTATCACGTAAGGCTTCCCGTCTATTTCTATACGCTTTGCCTTTACAAAGAAAATATCTTCCTTCAGGTACTCAATCTCACAGTATGTTTCCTCACTATCCATCGTGTCATATCCACTTTCCAATCTGACTACAGTAAAAAACTCTCTGATACATTTCATCATTTCCAACACATCCTGCATTGTCATACTGTCTGTATCCTTCACTCTCCTCTGACATCCTTTCTATACGAATTTGTGGCTATCAAATTCTATGCAGCTACAACAGTACATCATAAGGGCTTATGATTTTCATTGCTTGTAAAAGTACTAAAAATCGTCTGTATTTTACTAAAAAAGCAAAAAGTCACCTGCGCTCTACAGGTGACTGAAAAAAAACAAAACAAAAAACAACGGTAATTCTTTATCGCAACCGGCTGACATAGTTTCTAACACCTTAGTCCCTTTGGCTTTGCGTCACTGCCTTTCGACAGCTCTGCCCCTATAAATACCATTTATATTATAGCATATGCTCTACAATAAAACAATGGTTTCTGCAGGCCAATAAAAGGACTCTCCATTCCGAATTGCCATTCTCTCGATCTGCCAGAAGCCATGTGCCATTCTTTCCCGAAAGCAATAGACAATGCAGTGCGTCAGATATTTCTTAACAATCTTAATTTTCATGCCCGTCTTATTTTAATGTATGATATAATTCCGCAGATGTCAGATAGCGATACGGATTCGTATAAAGAACATTCACAATGTTCAATGTAAGTGCCCCCAGAATCATCCAACCAATAAATGACAGATCAAGCACAAATGCATCCCATTTATTCCCCTTCATCATTTGTTTACTCAATGCAAAAACTTCTTCTCTGCTCATATCCGGATTCTCTGCCAGAATATATGGCACCATCATATATTCGTAAGCCTTAACAATTCCAGGCACAATCAGCAGTAAACACCAGAGAAAGGTAAATAACTGCTTTAAAAAAATATTCACACACACATTAACATAATTATTTCTAAAAACAAATAAAATATCTTTCCATTCTGCGTTACCATACCGACAATCTATAAAATACTTTATGCAGCCGACACTTAACGGATTCCATACAAAAACCGCTATCAAAGCATTCACTAAAAATGCAATGATCACAACACCCATAATACCCACAAAGGCTGCCATCACCAATGACCACTGGATACCTGTTAAATGGCTGAGGCTGATATCTGCATCACTGCCTTTGGCCGCTCCTTTGGCAGATTGATAACCAGAACTGGTCAAAAGTGCAAATACAACACTCACAATAACAATTTTTAAATAATTGGCTTTCAGCATTATTCTGGCATTGCTCTTTAGTTCCTGTCTGTTCCACATAGTGATCTCCTCTCTTCAATGCGCATTTTTTCTATTACTTTATTTTAATTTACCACATATGATTTTAAAAATCTATCGAACATAAAAAATCTCAGAAAATCTTAAGATTCTCTGAGATTTTTGTTCGTTTAATTAATTATTCATCATCTTATGGCTTATGTATTTATTTGTCTTCCTCCTACCAGATATCATACATTTCTGCTTTCTGACGCAATTCATCTCTAAAAGCCGGATGTGCAATCTTAATTTAAAAAAGCCACCTGTGTTTTTCAGGTGACTTTTTGCGTCACAGTTTCTTAACAACTCTCCCCTATAATCACAGGCTGGGTATATCATGATTATCCTCGTCAAACAATGCCTTCTTTAGAATGGGCGCGGCTGTCCACAGTACTCACAGAATTTGCCTTTATTCTCAGCGCCGCATTGACATTTCCATGTGCCGCCTGGCTGCTGCATCTGTTGATTGCCCTGCATGCCATTATTCACCGGCATACTGTTGTTCATCTGGGTACTGTTCATGCCCTGCATGCTGTTGTTCATCGGCATTCCGTTCATGCCCTGCATGCTGTTGTTCATCGGCATTCCGTTCATACCCTGCATGCTGTTGTTCATCGGCATTCCGTTCATACCCTGCATCCCATAGTTCATGCCACTATTCACCGGCATTCCGTTCATACCCTGCATCCCATAGTTCATGCCGTTATTCACTGGCATTCCGTTCATACCCTGCATTCCCATCGGCGCCTGTCCTGTCAGGGCTGACACAATCTCATAGCCTGCTCTCTCAATCTCCATGATTTCCGCTCTGTCATCCTGCTCAATTGAGAAATTGTGTAAACGAAAATCCATATCATCGAACCATGGGGATCGGACCTGAATCTTCATCCGGTACTGATATTCATACTTATAAACCGGCGGATCATAGCTGACCGTTTTGCCATCTTTTGTATAGGTCTCTTCTTTGCGATCCTGCTCAATATCCATCTTACACTGAAGCACTGCAGACAACGGCACAATATCAGGATTCTCTTTCACATCCAGCTTGTGTGCAATCGTAAAATTTCCCTGTATATCATCAATAAAGACATTGTACGTTTTGGTTGAAATCTGACGTGTCACATTAAACTTCTGTACCAGCTCTTTGTTCTGCTCCCGGTACGCCAGCTGACGCTTGATCTCTTCTACCGTACTGTGCCTGCGTTCCTCAAACCATGGCGATAATTTTTGGGCACATTCCTTACACAGATTGCCATCATCCAGTTTACAGTTGCCCAGTAATCCGATTTTCTCCCCGCAAATATCACAGTATTTTTTATCAAATAGTCCCATTCTGCTTCCTCCTGTCTGTCAGAACTGCGCAATCAACAATTGCGCAGTTCTGAAAAAATGTTCCTACTTCGCATCGTCTTTGACACATTTGAAAGTCAGAAAGTCCTCATCATCACTGTAATCGACATTTAGAGAACCATCTTCATTCGTCGCTACATAAACACTTGGATTTTCAGATTCAACATTACAAAGGCCATAAACAAGAGACCATTTGAATGTGCCCATTTCCTGGCCTTTATAACCACCTTTACCGTATAATCTTTTGCAAAGGTCAGACGCAGTGCATCGTTGATATTGTCGACGCCATCCATTGTTGTCTGCGGACCATCTCCCAACAGTTCTTCCACTGTCTCAGAATGCCAGTCGCCAATAAGTGCCAGTTCATCCTCTGTCAGGTAATTCTCCGGATTTGTTGCATCTGTCCCTTCTTTACCGAAGATGGCTTTCACGCCCATGTCCATCAGGTCATCAAAAGTAAATGTGTTCTCACCGACATCCGCAACCATCTCTTCACCCTGGATAGTGATGGTCAGCTTGTTATCCGCCACGGCCCACTTGCCGTTTCCTGTATCCTCGCCAGCATGAAAGGCAACTTTACCACCGCTGTTCAATTCGAAAGATAAATCTCCTTCAAAACATTCTTCGATGGGCATCTGAACCCCCATCGCTTCTGCCACGACTGCAACCCATTTGCCTTCATACGGATTTGCTTCAGACTTTGTTGTGCCGCCTCCGCCGCCTCCGCCGCCGCATCCGCTTAAAGATAACATGCTCACAAAAACTGCCACCACTAACAAATAACTCAGACGTTTTCTCATATTTCCTTCCTCCTCTGTGTATAATATTTTTATATTCACATTATACAAAGGAAAATAGGCTTATTCACTATCACTTCTGATAGTAACAGTAAATTTGTCTGATTTTGTTCCATATCAGGTCATTTCAGGGTTGTCACAATCAGTTTGCTTTCCAGAGCAGCCGCAATCAGATCCTCCTTACAACTATAACCCGCTTTCGTTATCATTTCCTGAAAATTCCATCTGACGCCTGCAGTTGAACAGTTCATTTCCCTTGCAATCTCCGAATAGGAAAAACCACAGATATAGAGTCTCAGCATTTCCAATTGTCTCGGGCTGATCTCACCGCTTGTGATCCAGTTCAACTCTACACCTGGCGATACATCCGGAAAAACATGCTCTCCGCTCGCTGTCCGCCGGATCACATCTTTGATTTCTTCCTCGCCATGATCTTTGTACCAGAGACTATCTGCGCATCCGCTTTTGGCTCTTTCAAGCACCTTCGGATCAATCAGTGATGTCACGATCAGAATCTTCGTATGCGGGCAGGCTTCTCTGATGGCCTTTCCTGCTTTTAAGCCATCATGATTATGAAAAGTCTGAACATCCATTAAAACAATATCGATGGCAGAATAACTGCAGATTCCGACCGCCTCCTCCGCATCGGCGACTGTCTGAACATGTTTAAATTCCGGTTCCTGCGAAAGCATATATTCAAAATACTTCTGCATGATTTTCTGATCCTCCACGACAAGAACACGAATCATACAACTTCCCCCTTTCTGCAAAGTTTCTCTCTTGTTTTGCACCTGATGATATCGCTCATTTGCCTGAATATCACTCCGATTGCCGCTTAGGCATACGCAGCCTCAGACAAAAGGCCGGTTCAAACACCGTCACCATCGTACATTCTTCTGACTCCAACGCCCTCCGAAGGGAGGACAGCCCTCCGCCCTCCCTGGCCTTTGGCTTCGGCAGTTCCCCATTATTCGTTATCCTGATACTGTATGCTTCTGAATCTTCCTCTATCGTCACATTCACGTCACTTCCATGCGCATGTCTGGCACAATTTGTCACACATTCACGGATAACACGATCCAATAACAGTCTGTAAGTCGAATTCTTCGGAGCTTCTCCTTCCAGATGAATCTCTATGCCGAGCTCCCTCGCATGCTTGCCTGTATTCTGATACAGATCTTCCAGATTTTCAACTGTCATATTGGTGAGAATATACACCTGCTCCTTTAATACATCCAGCTGTTTATTCATATGGCTCATGTTTTCTTTATTCTCCAGTATTTTCCGGATTGTCAGAAGACTTCGCCCAAAATTATCATGCACCTGCATTTTCATCGCCAATATCTCCTGCTCCCGTATCCTCTCACCGATTTTCTCATACATCTCTTCCAGTTTTCTATTGAGACTCTGCAGTCTTTCATTGTTGGCTTTGATTTTTTCATTATTGTAATAAAGCTCTGAAACATCAATGGCAATCGCCTGTTTATAGCCCGCCAATTCCTGATCCTTTAGCAGATATTCCTGAAACATCCATATTTTCCCATTTGGAAAACAAAACACACTGTCCGTACTGCTCATGGATACAACACCCTCTGCAATGCGGCCCGTATGCTGTAACGCCTGATGCAAGACATCGTAATCCTGCAGTTTCTCCCCCATCAGCATCCGGCTCACTTCCCACATCATTGAATTACAGAGCACAATCCGGCCGAATGTATCCGCAAAGCATACACCGCATGGTGCATTATCAACCGCATCATTCACAGACCATTGAGAAAACAGCGTTTTCTCCCGTCTGCGTTCTCCAAGAAAATTCCAGATCAGATAAAGCATCAGTCCTGTGACCGCACACACAATCAGTACCATCGGTATATCCGGCAGCATGACATGTCGATTCATCCGCTTTCCTATACTGTAGCTATGGTCATTCTGAAATGCCGCCATCATAAAAAATGAACTGGCGAAAAGTATCACGGTTAATATAATTCTTTTCAGCCCCTCAAAACGCGTCACACGCAAAAGGATGAGCATCATTTCAAAAGCCATACAGATTTCCATCATGATCATCACACAATTCTGTATCCCCACACTGCTCTCTACGAAATTCGCCATCGAATCAGCCACTCTTTCTCATCTTCCTTCTGCACTTCTGTCCCTGAGCGTCCTGACAACAAGGTCTGAAGATCATACTCGGAATCGACATGTACAGAAATTACCAAATGTTCTTCCATCACAACAACACGGAAAAACATCATCTGCATCTTACCGAATAATTGCTCCGTCAGCCACTCGAAATAATCATAGCATTGCACGATATCTGCGTCATGCAAAACAAGCGGACGGGCATTAACATAGTACAATGCCCGAACCTGACAAAGCTTTAAAGCAGAACAGGATTCTGCCAGACTCTGAATCAGATCTTCTTCTGTCAAGCCCGCCTGACTGTCATTGTTCATCGTCAGAAGCAGGTTTTTGCGCCGCTTCAGATAAGTTCCGATCACGATTATCTGCGCAAGCAGACGCTCATAGACGTCTTTTGATTCAGTGACTTCCAGCTCTTCCATAAAATGCGTCATCAATTCCAGCTGTCCGGTTGTCTGACTATGTATCAAATTCAGAAGTCTGTTCTGCTCTTCCGCTTTTCGTCTTTTTGCTTCCTGCTGATATGTCTTTTGTAAAAGACGTTTTCTCGCCTTTAATTCTTCCTGCTGCTCCTTAATATCCTCATACTGATCGGTCAACAACGAAATATCCTCTGTCCAGAACAAATGCCCACCCTGTACGAAAAGATGATTGATGCGAATGCCGTCCCGCATCACGAGCGATGCCGTCAAAAGTTCCTGCCGTACTTCCTGTGTCAGATTCGGAAAAGTTCCGGACTGATAGTGACGTTCAAAATTCGCATCCGTGATTTCTGCATTTAAACCGCCCGCTGCCTGAAACAATTCAATATATCTGTTATTCGTCTGAATCAGTCCGCATGCAATACCCCCCTGATAAATCGCTGCCATCAACAAACAGCAAGTCGCCGTCATATCTCCCGCAATCACTTTAATCAACGGCAAACGGAGCATCGTGCAGACATTCCAGACAAGCAGCAGAAATCCCGGAACAATTGGAAACCAAAACCATGTCTTACCCGGAATCCGGCTCTTACAGACCAGAACGACTTCCATTATAATCATACAGAACATCATCCATGCCTGAATAATGAAAAACACAAGCCCATAATGATATATCTCATTTGACAATAAAAAGCCTTCCGGAAAATAAAAAACTTTCTGGTGAAAATCATTCGTCAGTACTGCCAGAATCATGATGCTTGCAGGAATCAGCAGGCAGACCGTCTGCTTCTTCGTTTTCACTTCATCCCCCTCATCCATCAATAAGGCCGCAATCAACCCAAGCGTCGGAATCAGAATCATCGGGATATAATATAGATACCAACAGACACGACTTCCAAACGAATCAACGATAATAAGATATTTAATCGTTCGTATCAGAAACCATAAAACCATCAGACAACCGATCCAGGTCAGGCACTTGCGCATTTTCCTTTCCACGACATGTTTATTCAGATAAACGACCCATGCACAGTACAAGCCAATATAAATACTGCTTCGACATTGTTCAAATAGATGACTCACGTACATATTCTCTGACTGCTCATGCCGACATAAGCTCGCAATCAGAACAAGACATGCAACCACCACATAGGACATCGCTCTTTTCTTCTTGTAGGACATCGCTTATTCCTTTCTTGATCCGGCAGCAATGTGCATACCCATGATATATTTCATTATACTATAGTAACTGTGCAAATCCTATAGACAAAAAAGAATGTGCCGCAGCACATTCTTTTTTGTCTATCGACGCTCTGCTTATTCAAGAGATTGTGATGACCAGTAAGCTTTTTGGCCATTCGGATACCAGCAGCAATCTTTTGCATTCGTATTCATAAAATACGCATCCAGTTCATCACCGTATGCATCGATTGTTTCCTTTGTAAAATAAATCTGATGAATGCCCGCAAGCTTATCCTCCACAAAAGTCGGATCAAAAGACGGGAGTGCATCCGGACTTGTACACCACTCCATGTAAATGCCATCCACGTACGCACCATAGAAAACATTCGCACCCACTCGCTTTAATGTCGACGGCAAATACACATTTACAAAGCCTGCCTTCTCATCTTCCTGATAGACATAAGCTTTGTTTTTTTCATACTCTTCATCTGTCAGATACGCCACGTATTCCCCTTCAGAGCCATTGCCGCTGCCTGCAAAGCTAAATGCTTCATCTCCGATTGCTTCCACGCCTTCTGATACCCGGATGGTCTTCAGCTGTATGCAGCTATCAAAAGCTGCACCGACCTCTTTGACTGTGCCCGGAATCAGAAGCTCCTTCAATCCGGTATAGGCGAAAGCATCTTCTCCGATCACTTCAACATTTTTCAGATCAATTTCTGTCAGACCCTCCCGCTGTGAAAAAGCGCCGTCGCCAATCTCTTTTAAGCTCTCCGGCAATGATACCGTCAATGGTGTTGTCTCTCCAAAATCTGTTGAGGCAAAGTTGGAACCAAGCACCTCTGTTCCTTCACCGATTGTCAGATTTTCGACTTTGGCATAACCTAAAACAGCATCTATCGACAGATCACAGTTGCCAAGGAACTGAACTGTCTTAAAACCGGATTCTGCAAGTGCCCATGTGTCAAATACGGCATTGCCTTTACAGATAAATGTAGCGCCGTCCATGGATGTATTCCTGAATGCATAAGCGCCTACAGCCACCGTACTGGATGGCAGCGTGATGTCGCCAAGTGCCGTACACCCATCAAATGCATAGGCAGCAATTCCTGTCAGACCTTCGTTGAAAACAACTTCTTTCAATGCCGTACAGCCCTCAAACGCATACGTGCTGATATACGTCACAGACGATGCAATCTCAACACGTTCAAGTGAGGTACAATCTTTAAACGCTTCTCTGCTGATGACTTCATAGCCTTCCGGGATAATGACAGATTTAATTTCTGTATGACCTTTAAACAGCGCATTCTCCATATCACTGATCGTCACATCACCAATTGTCTGCGGAAGTATCACTTCTTCTGCTGTTCCCGTATATTCCGTAATGTAGCCAATTTCATTACATTTAAACCCGTCGGCATTCGTATATTTTAATTCCGGATCCTTAAAACCGGATGGATCAAGTCTGATACTGTTTAAGATATTGATGATATTCTCATCATCAAGTAATTCCCACAGTTCATCTCCCACCAGTCCTCTGGAAGCCATTTCAACACACACAGCGTAGTCATCGGTAAACTTTGTATACAGACGCAGATGTTCACTGGCATCCTCACCGTCCCCGAATGTTTTCACCGTCACATAATAATGCAGTCCGCCAAAATCCATTTCCTCTATATCATCCTGACATAACGCTGCCGCTTCCTCTGGATCTGCCGGTTTCACGGCTGTGACAGACAGATAACCAAGTCTGTCTCCCTGGAAATTGGTACAAATACCGGTCTCTTTTATTGTATTGTTCCATCGTGCCGGGAATTCTGCACTGATTCCCACATTCTCTGTCAGACCGCCGCCTTCTGTCACCTGAAAGCTCAGATGATCCCAGATACAGCGCACAAGTGAATCTGCAAGTATATCCTGAATCTGTGTTTCTTTGTTAAGCCCCGTCAGTTCCAGCTTCAGACCGCCCCACTGACCGACCAGCGTATCACCATAATCGATCACCTGAAACGCCTTCGGTTCATTGTAGTACATACTCATCCCGCCCGGGTTGTCCATATTGAAATTCAGACTCCAGAAATGTGCCGCAAAATCCTGATACGAATCTTCATTTTCCTGAACATCTTTAAAATAAGCATGTTCCGGTGTGATCTGACTATCTAAATTACTGATTTCTATCTTTGTATTCTGCACATCCAGTGGCTTCAGTTCCAGTGTCCAGAGATTCTCCGGATCCGTAAAAAGTAAAGAAGTCCCTTTGTCTTCCGGATCATCTGCATCCTCCGGCAGCTGGATATTCAGATTACCGTATGCATACTCGTATGTACGGTACATAGCTTCTGTCTGTCTTGGCACATCCGTTCCTGTTTTACCACAGGCTGCCGATGAAAGTGCCAATATCGCGCATAAAAGAACTACTGCTGACCTTTTCATTTGATTTCCCCCTTTAAACATCAGAATTTGAAGCCGCCACCTCCATGGACACTACCAGAGGAGGATGTATGCGTACTGCTTCCGCCTGACGACTTATCGTTATCTTTCGGTTTCTCTGTTTTGACAATGTTCTGGTAAAGGAACCATTCCTGATTATCCACAATATTCATGCTTCCGGCTTTGACATAATCATCCGCTTTTGCCTGGAAACGCACCGTTTTGAGCTGTTTCTTCATGCCACCGACAATCACAAAAGCAATGATAAAACCAATGACAATGGCAACAGGAATCCAGATCAGAGACAACGGTTCCTTAGGAAGCGTGTCCACATCATATGGCTTACCGTTTCTTGCCTGGGTGATAAAATCATCACACAGTGTGGCAAATGTGCGAAAGGCCCCCGCATAATCACCGTCCGCCAGCTCCGGCCGCATCTGCTGACCAACATATTGAATGCCGGCATCCGTGAAAACCGTAATGCCATATCCTTTTGTGGACATATAGCACTCGCTGGACTTTAAATCAACAACAAGGAGCACACCGTCTCTTGTCTGTCCATACCCCATATCGGCTTCGTCATAAATATCATCTGCATATTCTTCCACCGACGGAATATCTTCCTCTGAAACAATCAGAATCGCAATATCAAACTTCTGTCTCGTCCGGATCTCATCGATCATCATTTCCAGTTCTGTGACTTCCTGCTCATTCAGCACACCGGCCATATCCACCATACAGATATGGTCGCTGGCAAAACCATCTGTTGTTTCGGCTGCTGCCGGCATGACCAGACCGACGCATAACACAAGGACGAGTAATAGCATGCGTAATGTTTTCTTCATTCTGTTACCCTCCTCTTATAATAATCCAAATAGATGCAACAGCCAGATGACACCGTAGGACACGGCACTTATCAGCACAGTCAGGCCAAGCAGCCATTTTGTTGCCGCAGACTGATCAATCGGAAGATCTCCGACAAAAAGCCCCGTCTGACCATTCATCGCAAACAGATACTGATTGCCGTTCCATGTCGTATTCAGCAGCCAGACAGGGTAAAGCGCATACTGGGCTTTGCCGCCCCTGAACTGAATATTGCTGTTTTCCACACTCACTGAATCATAACCTTTGACCGTCTTCGCAAACGCTTCCTCTGTTGAACGTTTCACTCGGGCATTGACTCTGTCTATACTCTCCTCGGCAGTGACATCGTATTTGTTGGCCAGATAACCGGCGAGATACGCCGTCTGAAAATCCACCGCTTCTGAAATATCAAATGGCTCAATGGATTCCATCAGATCATCCGGCATCTTGGATGATCCGTCAACCGGAATATGTTCAAATCCAATACTGCCACCACGATTTACAAGGAAATATCTGGTCTCTGTATAAATGTAACGACTATCACTCCATGTCCGGATGTTCGCCGCCTTGTAGCTGACCTGCGCATCCGCATCGGTATCAAAAAGCCAGAATGGCACATACACACCTTTAATCTCATCAATATGATTCTGGTCTTTGAAAACCTTCGGCAAAAGACGCTTCCCGGAAATATGTTTCATCAGTCCTTCTTTGGCTGCTTTCTTGTCCAACTTAAATGGGATAACCAGATCCGGCCTGAGTGCACCTGCAAATTTTCCCGTGAAAACAACCGGATTGTCACAAAACGGACACTTGGTTGCCGCCATCGTTGCATCTCCGACGATTTCTCCACCGCAGGACTGGCAGACATAGGTACTTAGTCCATCTGTCTCGCCTTCCTGCCATTCTCCGCCAGCTTTGGTTTCCCACTCCATGCTGTCGCTTTTGCCTTCCTTCAGTTGTTCATCCATCGCCTGCAATGTTTCCATCTCAAATTCCGAATCACAATACGGGCACTTCATCTTCTGAATCGTACTGTCAAAAGCGATTGCGCCGCCGCAGCATGGGCATTTATATTCCTGCATATTCTGCATACAATCACTCCTATCTATTATACCTGAATATCCGCATCATTGAACGGATCGCCGCATTCCGGACAGAATTTCGGCGGATGCTTTGGATCTTCCGGCTCCCAGCCACATTTATCACAGCGGTACAATGGTTCTTCTGTCGGCTTCTTTGCACCGCATTCAGAACAGAACTTTCCTTTATTGAGTGCACCACAGCTGCA
>ENA-OPDD01000069-OPDD01000069.1-human-gut-metagenome-genome-assembly--contig:-NODE-69-length-63779-cov-3.241651_pt1 | contig 63779 bp, 61 predicted proteins | sample MGYA00241574_ERZ501499 | MGnify/ENA primary metagenome ERZ501499 (study PRJEB25962, sample SAMEA2042576) | human gut metagenome | biome: human gut; feature: human-associated habitat; material: faeces...
AAAAATTGAGATTTTTAATACATATGCATTTAAATTTTTCAGATGAAATTGATAGGAATATTGATAGGTGCGTAGAAAAGCTAGTCTTTTATTACCAAGGACTGCGTGCTTCGTATTTACGATATTATGAAAAAGAATGTTACGAAAAAGAGTTTCGCCAAGAATTGGAAAAATATTTGATAAATAGGAGTATATGGGAAGAAAAACTCTTGAGACATGTTCGAGTGTATCTGAAATTTGAATGGAATAGAATTAAAATCGAAGCGACTGGAAGGACATATAAGAAAAATAAGCAATGTGAAGATTTGAAAAAATTATATGAATTATATGATGGCAATAATAAGAAGAATCATAATGAGAGAGGTTAACACCTCTCTTTTTCTATGCAAGGAGGTGAATACATGGAAATCAGAGCGAGACCGAAAGGTCTTATTTTTATACGCAAAATTAAAAAATCGAGGTACATAGAGTGTATGTAGACGTAAACACAATCATTACTGCCGGAAGCTTATTAACGGCCGTAGTGGTTATCTTTTCTGCTGTTTTCGCAGTATACAAGTGGTATTTAAGACAGAATGAGCAGGATAAAGAGATAGAGAGAATGAAATCGGAACAATGTTTGCTTACTTATGGAATTCTGGCTTGTCTGAAAGGTTTGAAAGAACAGGGATGTAATGGACCTGTTACAGAAGCAATAGACAAGATTCAGAAGCATATAAATAAGCAAGCGCATGATCAGGAGGATTAAGCATGGATATTAGTACATTAGGAACAGTAGTAGGGATTGTAGCAATCTGTTATGTAATTGGACTTGGCTGCAAGGCATATGAGAAAATTCCAGACAAATGGATTCCGGTCATCATGGCCGTATGTGGCGGAGTTCTGGGCGTTGCCGGACTCTATACAATGCCGGACTTTCCAGCCGGTGATGTGATTAATGCAGTTGCGGTCGGAATGGCCAGCGGATTAGCGGCAACTGGAGTAAATCAGTTATATAAACAGCAGTGTAAGTAGAGGGCGATTATTCGCCCTCTGACATATTATATAGTGTGCGACGTCGCACAGAAAGGAGCAATTATGGCACATTTATTTATTATCGCTGGTCATGGCGCCGGTGATTGCGGAGCAGTAGGATATGGATATACGGAGGCAGAGCGTGTACGTGCGCTCGCTTCCAGATTATCAGCATTAGGCGGTGGAAATGTCACGGTCGCAGATATGAACCGGAACTGGTACGCAGACAATGGAATCATGAGTCTTAATATTCCGAAAGATTGGCAGATTCTGGAATTACACATGGACAGCAATGTTCCGTCTGTAAAAGGCGGTCATGTAATTATTGAGGAGGGCTATAGTCCAGACAAATACGACACGGCACTGGCTAACTTTATCAGTTCATTCTTTCCAGGACGTGCCGAAAAAATCAAACCGAGAGATGACCTTGCAAATCCGTGGAGAGCAGCACAGAGGGGCTACAGCTACAGACTACTGGAAAATGGCTTCATTACCAATTCTGGCGATCTGAACAAATTCAACGGTCAGATGGATGATCTGGCAAGAGGTATCCTTAATGCATTCGGCATCGCTACGGCATCTCCGGCAAAAGAGGATTCTGACGGTAAGGTAACATCTGGTGGAACATCTCAGGACTCCGTACAGCATTACGGTAAGGTATCTTACCAGTCACATATCCGTGACATCGGCTGGGCGTGCTGGCAGTCTGATGGTCGTATGTCAGGAACGACAGGACAGAACCGGAGAATCGAAGCGTTCCGACTTATTCCTGTCGGAGAAACAGACGTAGTAGTGCATATCAAGGATGTAGGCGATAAGGAATACAAGAATATCTCCAAAGGCACAATCCTTGGCACCACAGGACAGAACAAGCGTATCGAAGCAATCAAGATTACCGGCAAGGATACGCCGTACATCTACAGAGTCCACCAGAAAAACATCGGATGGACAGATTGGACATTCAACGGAAACTGGGCTGGAACAAAAGGAAAAGGATTGCAAATTGAAGCAATCGAGATCATGGCTGCTAAATTTCTTGTCAATCCACACGTCCAGAACAGAGGCTGGTTAGGAGAGAGAGCTTGCGAGAATATCATTGGCATCACGGGTCACAATCTCAGACTGGAAGCTTTTAAAATCAATCCGCTGAACATCAAAATCAAGGCAAAAGCGCACATTGAGGGTATCGGCTGGAAAGATTATGGCACGGTCACAAAAGACACTGTAATCGGTACCACAGGACAGAATAAGCGTATCGAGTGCTTGTGCTTTGACGGAGATTTTGAGTATCGAGTGCACGTAAAAAATTCTGGTTGGACAGACTGGACGAAAGCTGACGGTGTATCTACACTAGGTACAGTCGGACAGGCATTGCAGATTGAGGCGATTCAGTTTAGATAGTTTCTCCGGTTAATTAAAGGGGAGCTTTAGTTGACAGAAGAATTTCAACCGATGTTAAGTTATCAATTAAAAACGGTTTGATGGTAAACAATGAGATTTCAAAAGATGAGATAAACGTATTGATTATCGGTGATAGTTATTCACGGGATATTTTGGAAAAGCAAATCAATATTTTCAGAGGAGGTTGATACCAATGACTTTTGGACAGGCACTTGAAAAAGTAAAATCTGGAGAGAAAATCTTCAGACACGGTTGGAATGGCAAAGGAATGTTCGTAGTGTATCAGAAGGGATATCCTGCAGGTATTCCTTGCAATATCCAGACCGCTAATGCTTGGGGTCTTCACGAAGGAGACCTTTTTAAATGTGAACCATATCTTCAGATTAAGACAGCAGATGGAAGCCATGCTATGTGGAATCCAAGTAATGCTGACGTTCTTGCCGAAGATTGGGAATATATTCATTAAATTCAAACCATCGCTCAGCCTCATTCTCCGTCAAAAGAGAGTGGGGCTTTCTTTTAAATAAATTCAATTACAATTTCCAAAACAATAAAACAACATTTAGTAGAACCTATAAGTTGAAGCCGTTCCGGGATACCTCTGCTTTTCGTACACGTTCATATTCTTTATTCTCCTTTCTAGTGATTGTGGGATGATTACCAAACTTATAGGTTCTACTAAATGTTGTAAAAGTAGAACATAACAGATATAGAGGAGGCAGTAACTATGGCAAAAAGCACTACAAAGCCATCTAATCAGTCACGAAAGATTAGACCGGCTCTTAGTCCAGAAGCCAGAGAGAATCAGCTTATCGATTTAGCTGTTAATTTAGCAGAACAACAGCTATTAGACGGTACTGCATCCTCCCAGGTGATTACACATTTTCTTAAGCTTGGAACGACACGTGCAGAATTGGAAAAAGAAAAATTAAAGAAAGAAAATGCGGTTCTTGAAGCCAAAGCCAAAGCTTACCAGTCCAGTGAAGAAATGAAAGACCTTTATGAGAATGCTATTAAAGCGATGCGTGATTACGGTGGACATGGTGAGACTGAAGACTATGAAGAGTTATGATAGATCCTATTCGGAATTGGTTAAACTACCACGATTTATAGATCGGTACCGATACTTGAAATTAAATGGAACAATTGGAGATGAAACTTTCGGTTACGATCGGTACCTTAATCAGATTCTATATCAGTCATCGGAGTGGAGAAGATTTCGGAGAAATATTGTAATACGTGATAACGGTTGTGATCTGGCAACACCGGGTTATGAAATTCAAGGGAAGATTCTGATACATCACATCAATCCTATTACATTACGTGACATAGAACAAAGAGATCCCAAAGTATTTGATCCTGAGAATGTCATTTCGACAAGTCTGATCACACACAACGCTATTCATTACGGAGATGAAAGCATTCTTATTACTGAGCCAATTGAGCGTAGACCCAACGATACTTGTCCTTGGAAACGTTAACTGGCAGAAAGGAGATATCCGTGAATAACAGCAATATATTAAACGATGTTAAAGAGGCTATTGGAATTATGCCCGACTATACGGTGTTTGATCCGACACTTATCATGCACATCAATTCGGTGTTTATGATTCTTCACCAGATGGGTGTGGGACCTGACAAGACCTTTCAGATATCAACCGGTACTGAACAGTGGACAGACTTCCTTCCAATAACATACGAAAATTTCGAGTCTGTGAAAACCTATATATGTATGAAAGTGAGACTTCTGTTCGATCCTCCGTCAAGTTCAACTCATATGGAATGTATCAAACAGGCTATAAATGAGTTTGAATGGCGACTGAATTTCGAGGCAGAACTTTCAAAATGATTAGTAGGAAGGAGGTACAGAAATAATGAATGAGCCAATCGTAATTAGGTGTGAAAACCCATCTGATGAATTAGAACACCATGGCATCCATGGAATGAAATGGGGTGTTCGTAGATTCCAGACAAAAAGTGGTGGACTCACTAATTTAGGTCGTAAACGTTACAATTCCAAAGACGGAACTCTTAATAAACGCGGAAAGAAAAAATATGATAAAGAAACTGCCGAGTTGAAAGAGCAACGTAAATTACTCAAGAACAAAGCGCGTACTCAGAAGAAAGTTGATAAGCTTAAAGATCTTAAAGATGAAGTAGACGATCTTAAGAAAGCAGATGAAGAAGCTAAAAAAGGTGAGAGCCGAGAAGAAAAGAGAAAACGACTTCTCGATAGTACTGATGTTAAAGAAATCTACGAAAATAGAAATCTTTTGACTACACAAGAGCTTAATGACCGCATTAATAGAATTGATACCGAGGCTCGATTGAAAAGTAAAATTCCAGAGCAAAAGACTGGTCTTGATTGGATTAACAGTAAAATGGAACGAACTGCCAATACCGTAGATAAAGCTACTAATATGTTTAGTAAGCTCGATAATGCTTACTCTACAGTTTCTAAATCTGCTATTGGTAAAATGATTGAAAAGCAGCTCGGCATTGAGAAACCACGTAAAGAATTCAATATTGATGAAGTATGGAAAAACCGTAATAAGCTGTCGGACGAAGACATTAAAAAATATGCCAACAGAGCTCAGACTATGGTTAATCTCAAGAATAACAGAGACAAACTTAACGGCACCACTCAGAACAATAATGGTAATTCTAAGTCTTTTAGCGAAGATGATATTAAAGATATGTTCGAGCGATTTATGAACGAGAGAGAATAAGAAAGTAGGTGAATCATCATGGCGTTAAGTAATACAGCAGTTCCGCGCTACTATGGTAAATTCAGAGACGCCGTGATCAGAGGTGAGATACCAGTTAATGAAGAAGTAAATCTTGAAATGCATCGAATAGATGATTTAATCGCAAACCCCGGGGTTTGGTATGATGACCAAGCTGTTGAGGGTTTTATTCATTATTGTGAGAATGAGTTAACTCTTACAGATGGTGAGGATCTACATCTACTGGATTCGTTCAAGTTATGGGCAGAAGAGATATTCGGTTGGTATTATTATGTTGAGCGAAGTATTTACGATCCGGAAGAGGGTCATTACGTACAGAAGACTATCAAGAAAAGACTGATCAATAAGCAATTTCTTATTGTAGCCAGAGGTGCTGCAAAATCTATGTACGCTGCCTGCATTCAATCGTACTTCTTAAACGTAGATACTACAACAACTCATCAGGTTACTACAGCCCCGACTATGAAGCAATCCGAAGAAGTACTATCTCCAATCAGGACTGCTATCACAAGAGCCAGAGGACCTCTATTCCAATTCCTTACTGAAGGATCTTTACAGAATACTACAGGATCAAAAGCTAATCGTCAAAAATTGGCAAGTACTAAAAAAGGCATCGAGAACTTTCTCACCGGATCATTACTTGAAATAAGACCAATGAGTATAGACAAGCTGCAGGGTTTGAATAGCCGAATCAATACTGTAGATGAATGGTTATCTGGAGATGTTCGTGAGGATGTTATCGGTGCTCTTGAACAGGGCGCCTCAAAGAACGATGACTATCTGATTGTTGCTATCAGTTCTGAGGGAACAGTCCGGAACGGTAGCGGCGATACAATCAAAATGGAATTGTCAAAAATCCTTAAGAATGAATACAGAAACCCACATGTATCAATCTGGTGGTACAAGCTCGATTCGATTGATGAAGTAAATCGCCCTGAAATGTGGCTGAAAGCAAATCCGAATCTTGATAAGACTGTTACTTATGAAACATACCAGCAGGATGTAGACAGAGCTGAACAAGCACCGGCGGTAAGAAATGATATACTTGCTAAGAGATTCGGTATTCCACTGGAAGGTTATACTTATTACTTTACATATGAGGAAACACTTCCACATCGACATCGAGATTTCTGGCAGATGCCTTGCGCTATGGGGGCAGACTTATCGCAGGGAGACGACTTCTGTTCGTTCACTTTCCTATTTCCATTACGAGACGGATCATTCGGAATAAAAACTCGTAATTACATTTCTTCTTTAACTCTAAAGAAATTACCAGGAGCTATGCGAACTAAATACGATGATTTCATGAAAGAGGGTAGCCTTATTGTTTTAGAGGGTACGATTCTTGATATGACTGCAGTTTATGAGGATTTGGATCAGCACATTATAGACAGCGATTATGACGTGCGCTGCTTCGGTTATGACCCATATGGTGCGAAAGAATTCGTAGGTAGATGGGAAACCGAGAACGGTCCATACGGAATTGAAAAAGTACCACAGGGCGCAAAAACAGAATCAATTCCACTTGGTGAGTTGAAGAAGCTATCTGAGGAACGAATGCTAATTTTCGATGAAGAGATTATGACCTTTGCTATGGGTAACTGTATCACATTGGAAGATACAAATGGAAATCGTAAATTATACAAGCGCAAAAGAGAGCACAAAATAGACTGTGTAGCGGCTATGATGGACGCTTTTGTAGCTTGGAAAGAACATAAAGAAGAATTTGAGTAAGGAGAAAAATGAAAATATGTAATGTTTTCTTCCTCAGATTGACGACAGTCTTAAAGCTGTAGATAAATTCACGAAAGAAACATTCACATATAACCCCAATGCAACATGGTGAATAGGAGGTACTAACATGAACAACTGCATTATAACAAAATATGAGAACCCAGATGAACTTCAGCATTATGGAGTCCTCGGTATGAAATGGGGAGTTAGACGAAACACTCGTGTGTTGGAAAACCATAGACGAAATTCAGCTGTACGAGATATTAAAAAAGATTATAAATCTGGTAAAATAACTCGCTCTGAAAAGAAGGCAGCAATACAATCTGCTAATGTTAATAAGAAGAACGCAATACGACAATCCAAATATATGATAAAAAATTTTAAAAATAGACAGAATGCCAGGGACTATCGCAAGAATATAGCGTCCCAAACTATAGCAGAAGTTCCTCATAGACACTTAAAAAAAGGAGCCACTACAGTAAATCATTTGTTAGCAGGAATTAATACCGCTGGTGCTGGAATTGGCGCTCTTGTAGGAGCTACTGCAGCAAGCGCTGTTGCACCTGGTTTAGGTACTTTATTCATAGGATCTGCCGCAGTATCTGGTGCCGCAGCATTAGGTGCACATGCTTTAGTTCAAATGGGCATTGATAAACTATCTTAATTTTACTAAAAAAGGAGAAATTACAATATGAACAACTGCATTATAACAAAATATGAGAACCCAGATGAACTTCAGCATTATGGAGTCCTCGGTATGAAATGTGGAGTTAGACGTGCCAGTAAAAGTTTGTCTAACGCTACTACCAAATAGAAAAAAAGCAAAAGTGGCGATATATCTATAATGATCCTGAACTTAAGAAGTACAGTAAAGGAGCTACCGAAGTTACCGAGTCAAACACACCTGATGGACATAAGACAAACACTGTAAAATATAAGCAGTCAAATAGCTTATTTGATAAAGAGTCTTATGTAAAAATAAACGGTTGGTTGGCGATAGAGCTGAAGAAAGTTATACCACAAAAAAAAGTCAAGATAAACTCAGCCGTGCCAGAGCCAAAGGAGAACAATGGATATATAACACGTTCTTAAAGAAATAGCGTCAATATAGGAGGAAAATCAAAATGGGAATATTTGATGTACTCAGACATAGCTGGGACGTCTTTAGAAATCGAGAACCTACCTATTATAATATAGGATCGAGCAGCACTTACCGTCCGGACAGAATCAGAACATTTATTCGGAATGAGCAGTCCATAGTCACTTCGATATACACGCGGATAGCATTGGACGTTGCTTCTATAAATATTAGGCATTGCCGAGTTGATGAAAACGGTAGATTTAAAGAATATATTAGTTCTGGGTTGGATAACTGTCTGAATCTTGAAGCTAATATAGATCAGACTGGGCGAGCATTCAAACAGGATATAGTAGAAAGCATGTTCGATGAGGGTGTTGTTGCTATGGTTCCGGTAGATACTACTATAGATCCAACAGTAACAGGATCATATGATATACAGACTATGAGAACTGGAAAAATATTAGAGTGGTATCCAGAACATGTAAAAGTTCAGTTATATAATCAGAAAACTGGACATAGAGAAGAACTTATTTTACCTAAGCGAATCATTGGTATAATTGAAAATCCTATGTATTCAATCATAAATGAGCCTAACTCTACAATGCAACGGCTTATTCGTAAATTAACTCTTTTGGATAGAGTTGATGAAACAACAAGCTCTGGAAAGCTCGACATGATTATTCAGTTACCATACGTAATCAAGTCAGAAAGTCGAAGAAAAGAAGCGGAGAAACGTAAAAAAGATATAGAAGAACAGCTTAAAGGTCCGTATGGAATAGCATATGTAGACGGAACTGAAAAAATAATACAGCTAAATCGTCCCGTGGAAAATAATCTAATGAAACAGGTTGAGTATTTACGGAACGAACTGTACAGTCAGTTAGGTATTACACAAGAAGTTCTGAATGGAACCGCTGATGAGCAGACAATGCTTAATTACAATTCGCGCACTATCGAACCTATAGTTTCAGCAATAACAGATGAAATGACTCGTAAGTTCTTGACCAAAACTGCGCGATCACAATCTCAGACAATTATGTTCTTCAGAGATCCGTTCCGTTTGGTTCCAGTAAATAATATTGCTGAAATTGCGGACAAGTTTACTCGTAACGAAATTCTCACAAGTAATGAGATTCGTGGAGTAATCGGATTTAAACCATCTGATGATCCAAAAGCGGACAAACTTATCAACAGTAACTTAAATCAGCCGGACGAAAAGCAGACTAATCAATCGACTGAAAACAAATCAGAGGAGAATTCTTCTGAAACATCTATAGGCGATATACCTATTTCTATGTTATCCGAAAATGATAACTAAATCTTAAATCTAAAAGTCAAGATATTCCACAAATTTGAAAACTAAATAAATGCCGCTTGAAATACGAGATACAAAACCATATTCTAGCCCATTCATTTTGTAATTGAGTTAGTCGTATCTTACTTTGGATATATAAATGTAACACTAAATATGGAGGTAATTCAAAATGGCTATCAAAGCGGATTGTTCCGGATGGGCTACTAAAGCTAATATGCGATGCTCAGATGGAAGAACTATATTAAAAAATGCCTTCGAGGAATGTGACGGAGCCACTGTACCAGTTGTGTGGAACCATGAACATGATGATCCAAATGCTGTACTTGGACATGCTCTGCTTGAAAACCGGGCTGATGGAGTATATGCATACATCACTTTTAATAACACAGATTCCGGACGTAACGCAAAAATGTTGGTTCAGCATAAAGACGTGGATCGGCTGTCTATTTATGCAAATAAATTAGTTCAGCGTGGAGGAGACGTAATTCATGGAATCATACGAGAGGTAAGTTTGGTTCTCGCAGGAGCTAATCCAGGAGCAGTTATTGATACTGTACTTGCTCATGGTGACGATTCCGAAGTAGAAGGCTATATCAGATCTGGTGAAATTATTGAAGTTGGAGATACATTAACGCATTCCGACGATAATTCACAGACTGAAAAAAAGAAAGGAGAGTCAAAAATGGCGGAAAGTAATAAAAACCCAGACGACAAAACTATTAAAGATATTTTTGAGTCTATGACTGATGAACAGAAAAAAGCAGTTCAGGTACTGATCGGAATGGCTTTAGAAGAAGCCCATGGTGAAAGCGAAAATGAAAATGACAAGTCTGTACAGCATTCAGACAAACCAGAAAGTACAGAAGACTCCACTGACGGAGAAACTATTCAGGATGTGCTTGACAGCATGACTGATACTCAGAGAAAAGTTGTCAACGCCTTAGTAGGTATGGCACTTGAAGAAGCTGGTGAAGATGACGACGAAGCCGGCGATGACGAAAATGAAGGAGGAGACAAGACTATGAAACACAGCTTATTTGATCAGGAAACTAACACACAGGATCAGGATGTTCTCTCACATGCTGAGCAGATGGATATTTTAAAGGAAGCAAAGAGAACCAATAGATCTCTGGCGGATACAGTACTGGCACATGGAATTACAAACATCGATTACATGTTCCCAGATGCACAGAAAGTTGAAAACGTACCGGGATTTATCAAGAGAGAAGATCTCTGGGTAACTGATGTCATGAATTCAGTACATAAAACACCATTCTCCCGGGTTAAATCTGTATTTGCAGACATTACTGAAGATGACGCAAGAGCAAAAGGATACATTAAAGGAAACCAGAAGAAGGATGAAGTATTCAAGATGCTTAAGAGGGTAACAACACCGGTTACAGTTTATAAGCATCAGAGCCTGGATCGTGATGATATGGTTGACATTACAGATTTCGATGTTGTGGCATGGCTGAAATCTGAGATGAAAACTATGTTAAATGAGGAACTCGCTCGGGCAATCCTGGTAGGAGATGGAAGAACTCAGTCTTCTGCAGATAAGATTAACGAACAGAATATCAGACCAATCTGGACAGATGATGATGTATACACTGTTAAAACTGCTGTTGCTATCACAAAAGCTACTACTGAGGAAGAAAAAGCAAGATCATTTATCAAAGCTTGTATCAAGTCAAGAAAGAATTATAAAGGATCAGGAAACCCGGTTATGTACATGTCAGAAGATATGCTTACAAACTGCCTGCTTCTTGAAGATACAAACAAACGTGTCATTTACGATACTGTAGAGAAACTTGCTACAGCTCTTCGTGTAAGCAAGATTGTACCTGTACCGGTTATGGAAGATCTGTCCAGAGTTGTTGGTGCAGATACACATATCCTTGGTGGCATCTATGTAAACCTTGTGGATTACAACGTTGGCACAGATATGGGCGGTGCCGTAAATATGTTTGATGATTTCGATATCGATTACAACAAACAGAAATATCTTATCGAAACACGTTGTTCAGGAGCACTGATTAAACCGTATTCTGCAGTTGCAGTTGAATTTGTTGGAAAGACAGCTGAACTTAACCCTGTAGCAGCTTAATTATAAGCTGTTCGGATTGAAACGAAAAAAATCAAAATGGAGGGCTGATTATGGCTAAATGGTACGGCATCGTCGGTATTGCTGACGATATAGAAACTGAACCTGGATTTCACGAGGACAGTATTGTAGAAAAACACTATCAGGGAGACATAATCAGTACCCGTTGGAGAAGGCAAACCGCTGATCGGATTAACGATGATATTACACTTGCAAAACAGATAAGCATTATTGCCGATCAGTATGCCTTATACCATTATTCTACGATAGCATATGTGGAATATATGGGAACCAAATGGAAAGTTACGGAGGTTGAACCTCAATTTCCGAGACTTATATTAACAGTTGGAGGTGTGTGGAATGGGAACACGGCTGAATCTACAGAGTAAATTAGAAGAGCTGTTAGGTTCCAGGTATGTATATTATCAGCCATCACCTAATGTAAAGATGACTTATCCGGCTATTACATATGTAAAAGGGAAATATGTAAAAGTGTACGCTAATAATTCAACATATCGATTATTAACAAGTTATGATCTTACAGTTATTTCTAACAGACCGGACAATCCTGTAATTCAAAAATTATTGGAGCTTCCGTATTGTTCTTATGATCGTCGTTACATCTCTGACAACCTTTATCACGATTCATTAACATTATATTTTTAAAGGAGGACAACTATTATGGCTAAACTTGAATGGGACAAAACCGGCGAACGCGAATACGAAACTGGTGTCAGCCAGTGTGCATTATACGTTCAGGGAACTGGTGGAACATATCCAAAAGGAGTAGCTTGGAACGGTATTTCTAACATTACAGAATCTCCGAGTGGTGCAGAAGCAAGCCCAATTTATGCAGATAACATCAAGTATCTGAATCTGATGTCTGTTGAAGAATATTCAGCAACTATCGAAGCTTTCATGTATCCAGATGAATTTGAAGAATGCGACGGTACCAAAGAAATTGCACCAGGTGTTACCATCGGGCAGCAGAAACGCAGCACGTTTGGTCTTTGCTATAAGACAATCCTTGGTAACGATACAGACGGGGATGATCATGGATACAAACTTCATATGATTTATGGAGCACTTGCAGCGCCGTCAGAAAAGAGTCACGATACAGTGAATGACAGCCCTGAAGCAGGTTCATTTTCTTGGGAAGTTAGTACAACACCAGTTAAAGTTGCCGGTGCTAAGCCTACTGCATCTTTGGAAATCAATTCTACAAAAGTAGACAAAGCTAAGCTTGAAGCCCTTGAAAAGATTCTTTACGGAGATGAAACTGGAAATGGACCAAGACTTCCACTTCCAGATGAAATCGCTGAGCTTATGAAAGCTACTGAATAAATAAGGATCAATATTATCGTAAGAGATCTCATTGTCAAAGGTGAGGTCTCTTTTTTTATGAAAGGAGAAACAATTATGTTAAAAAAAACAATTGAATATACAGATTTTAACGATGTAACAAGAAAAGAAGACTTTTATTTTCATTTTTCTAAAGCTGAACTTATGGAAATGGAATTAAGCACAACAGGCGGTCTGCAGGCTATGATTCAGAAAATTATGTCAACACAGGATATACCAGCAATCGTTAAGGTATTCAAGGATCTTATCCTGAAAGCTTATGGAGAAAAGAGCGATGACGGAAAAGCCTTTATCAAAATAGATGAAGACGGACATAAACTGTGCAATAAGTTCGCTCAGACAGAAGCATATTCTAAGCTTTTCATGGAATTAGCTACAGATTCAGAAGCAGCTGCAGCATTTGTTAACGGTATCGTACCAGAAGATATCGATACGTCAGCAGCAACAATGCCAGCGGTTAGTTAATATTAAGGAGTGTTCCATATGCTAACTATTGTGATACCAGAAAAAGAATTCTATATGAGTGAAACTAATACCTTTGTTACCGTATGTGAGCATAAATTAAAACTGGAACATTCACTTATGTCTATTTATAAATGGGAAAGTAAATGGCATAAATCGTTCATAAATACAAAAGACAAAACTGTGGACGAAACTATAGATTATATAAAATGTATGACCATTACACAGAATGTGGATGCATTAGTGTACAAATGTTTAACCGCGGAGAATTTTCGGCTTATCAATGATTATATAAACGATCCAATGACAGCAACAACCTTTTCTGATGACCATAACCAAAAGAAAAATCGAAAAATAATAACTGCAGAAGTTATATATGCCCGAATGCTTATGGCTGGCATTCCATTAGAGTGCGAAAAATGGCATCTTAACAAACTTCTTACTTTACTTAGAGTATGCGAAAGTTACCAGTCTCCGCCAAAGAAAATGAATCGTAATGAAATGATAAGTCAGAGAAAAGCTCTTAATGCTGCAAGAAGAAAGAAATACAACAGCAAAGGATAAGGAGGATTTCCTATGAGTTTAAATGGAATAGATATCGCAAGCTATCAGTCAGGCATTGATCTGACAAAGGTACCTTGCGATTTTGTTATTATCAAGGCGACAGAAGGAACCGGATATACCAACCCGGATTACGAACGGGCTTATGCACAGGCTAAGCAAGCTGGCAAATGTCTTGGAATTTATCACTACGCTAATGGCGGAAACATACAAGCAGAAGCTAATTATTTCTTAGAGAAAGTAGGCTCTCGTATTGGAGAAACAATATTAGCTCTTGATTGGGAAGGACAGAGCAATCCATCATTCGGTTCTGCGGATGCTTCATGGTGCAAAGCTTGGCTTGAATATGTCTACAGCAAAACCGGTATTCGTCCGATGCTATATTGTTCGCAGTCTGTTGCTTATAAATTTTCTAATATTGGAAACTTTGGATTATGGATCGCTCAGTACGCTGATATGAATCAGACTGGATATCAAAATACCCCTTGGAACGAAGGTAAATATACATGTGCGATTCGGCAGTATAGCTCTTGTGGACGATTATCAGGATGGGACGGAAACCTTGACCTTGATAAGTTTTACGGAACTAAAGAAGACTGGAACAAGTACGCTGGTAAAGGAAATACTGTTTCAGGTTCTTCTACAGCTAAAGTTAATTCTCCATCTGGATCTACATTAGACCTTGCTGTTGGTGTAATGCAGGGACGATACGGCGATGGAGATAAGAGAAGAGTTGCTCTCGGAAATCGATATATTGAAGTTCAGAATTTCATTGATCATATTTTTACGTCCAGTGATCAGACACTGGTGTCAGAAGTTAAGGCTGGAAAATACGGTAATGGCGATACAAGAAAAATTGTGCTTGGAAGCCGTTATAATACTGTACAGTCTATAATCAATGGAACATCAGCCGAATATTATACAGTTAAATCTGGAGACACTTTATCAGGTATTGCTTCCAGATATGGTACTTCTTGTATGAAACTGGCACAAAAGAACGGAATATCAAATCCAAACCTCATTTATCCAGGACAGAAAATCAGAATCAATTAGGAGTAAACATGATAAGTTTTAGACAGAAAGGGGACTTTTCTAAGCTTAACCGATATTTTGAGCGAGTAAAAGAAACTGCCAAAATAGGAGTGCTCGACAAATATGGACGAGCTGGAGTATCAGCCCTTTCGTCTGCAACTCCTATAGATACTGGTAAAACTGCAGCCTCATGGTACTACGAGATTAAACGTCAAAATGGTAGTGTAAGCTTAGAATTTTTCAATTCAAATATAAATAAAGGAGTACCTATTGCTATTGTTCTGCAATATGGGCACGGCACTGGCACCGGAGGCTGGGTAGAAGGACGAGACTATATCAATCCTGCTATCCAGCCTATTTTTGACCAGCTGGCTAAAGAAGCTTGGGAGGAGGTTACTAAGATATGAGTAAGACTGTTGACGAACGTGTCGTTGAGATGCGGTTCGATAATGCGAACTTTGAGAAGAATGTACAGACGAGTATGTCCACTCTTGATAAACTGAAAAGAAGTTTGAACTTATCTGGTGCCTCCAAAGGATTAGAAAATATCGGTGAAGCAGCAAAGAAAGTGCGATTTGACGGAATGATCGAAGGAATCGAAACTGTTAACACACGCTTTTCTTATCTTCAGGGAGCAATTCAGCATCAAATCAATAATATTGTTGACACATGTGTAGGAGCTGGAAAGAAAATCGTATCCGCTCTGACAATAGATCCAGTAAAAAGTGGTTTTTCAGAGTATGAAACTCAGATAAATGCCGTACAGACTATTTTGGCAAATACTCAAAAAGAGGGCACTAATGTAAAAATTGTAAATAATGCACTTGATGAACTTAATCGTTATGCAGACAAAACTATTTATAATTTTACAGAAATGACCAGAAACATCGGTACGTTTACTGCAGCTGGTGTAAAACTGGATACTTCTGTATCGGCTATTCAGGGTATTGCAAACTTAGCAGCAATATCCGGTTCGACATCACAGCAAGCATCAACAGCGATGTATCAGTTATCTCAGGCTATTGCATCAGGAACCGTAAAGCTTATGGACTGGAACTCTGTTGTAAATGCAGGGATGGGTGGTCAGGTATTTCAGGATGCCCTCATAAGAACATCTGAGCATTTACAGACAGGTGCTAAAGCTGCTATTGCTGCAGAAGGTTCCTTCCGTGAATCATTGTCTACTGGGTGGCTTACAACAGAAGTTCTTACGGAAACTCTCGATCAGTTTTCTACAGCAGCTGAATCGCAACAAGAATATGAAGCAGCGGTTAAGAAATTTCTTGATCAAGGATATACCCAGGAAGAAGCTAAACAGATGGCTGATATGGCTCGAACTGCAGGAGAAGCCGCTACCAAAGTCAAAACATTCAGCCAGCTTATTGATACTTTAAAAGAGGCTCTTGGATCTGGTTGGACAGAATCTTGGCGAATTATCATTGGTGACTTTGAAGAAGCAAAAGCATTATGGACCAGTATTTCAGATGTAATAAGTAATTTCATCAATAAATCTTCTGAAGCAAGAAATGCATTACTAAAGAGTGCTATGGGCAAAAGCTTCTCGGATTTATCAAAAAAGATTACCGGAATTGTAGAACCCGCTAAAAAAGCTGCTGATACTGTACAAAAAGTAAGTACTACAATAACAGATCTCGGAAGTGTTGTAGATGATGTTATCATTGGTAAATTCGGAAACGGGCAAGAACGATTTGATGCCTTAACCAAATCAGGGAAGAACTACTATGAAATCCAAAATAAGGTAAATGAAAAGCTTGGTGACTCCTTCCGGTACACACAGGAACAGATCGATGCTCAAAATAAGTTACTTGGCTCACAAAATGCCACTGTAAAATCAACGGAAGATGCAGCAACAGCTACTATAAATTTAACAGATGAGCAGAAAAATCAGATTAAAGCTATGATTAAGCTTTCTGACGCCGAATTGAAAGCAAACGGATATACAGAAGAGCAGATAAAAGCTTTTGATGAACTACGTAAGACTGCCAATAAGCTTGGTATCCCTATCGATTCTTTCATAGATCAGTTAGATCAGATCAACGGACGTTGGCTCCTTATTGATAGTTTCAAAAATGTTGGACGTGCTCTTGTTAAAGTATTCTCATCTTTATCTCAGGGGGCAAGAGAAGTATTTGGTGTTCTCAAAGCAGATACCATATTTAATCTTATTGCTGCATTTCATAAATTAACATCATCCCTTATTCTTAGTGATGTCAATGCTGATAAATTGAAACGCACTTTTAAAGGATTGTTCGCAACCATTGACCTAATTCGAGCCATTGCTACAGGTGGTGCGAGTCTGGCTATAAGAATTTTTGCAAAAGCACTTGGAGCAGCAGATCTTAATGTATTGGATTTCACATCGAGAATTGGTGACGCTATTGTTAAGTTTCATGATTTCTTACTGAACAATAAGCTTGTAAATACAGCTGTGGAGTTGCTCGGTAAAGGATTTGAAAAAGTAGGAGAAATAATCGGAAAGGTTATCAAACTACTTACCAACAATCCTATAACGAAAGAAATTGCTTCAGTATGGGATAAACTTTTCGGCGCTGATACAAAAGATGGGAAAGGCATAATAGACATGCTGTATCAGTTGTCAGATGCTATGGGTATTAGCAAGGAAAAAGGTGCTAATTTACAGTCTGTAATGGATGGAATAAATTCAGCACTTAATCTTAGTAACTGGAAATGGTCCGCTTCATTAACAAGTGGATTAAAATTACTCGATGCTGTACTTGGTTTGTTTGGAACTGATCTGGCTCATGTAGCTGGGGAAATGGCTAAGTATGTGACTGGTGTTGCTAAATGGATTGAAGCTCATACTCCGTTTGTCAGTATGAGTAGCAAGATTGCAAAGGGTCTTACGGCTATGCTGAAGGGACTACAGGGATGTGTAGATTCATTTTTGCAATTAGAACAGGTACAGAAAATAATACAGAAATTCAAAGATACCATAACCGAACTGTTCGGTGATGTGAACGAAGGATTTGAAAGTGTTGGTATTGATTCTTTCTGTAAGAAAATAGAAGATGCTTTTAACCGACTCAATGAGTGGATTAAAGGTATCAAGAATACAGACAACGTTGGAAAGTATATCGTAGAAGGTATTGCGAATGGAATAACATCTGGTATAAAAAATGCAATATCTGCAATTTCCAAAATAGCAACTGTTATAATGGATACTTTCTGTGAATTACTTGGTATTCATTCTCCTTCAAAATGGGGATATGAGCAAGGTAAATTTATAGTAATTGGTATCGTAAATGGTATAAAAGATGCTATTAAATTTATCAAGAACTCGGCTATAGAACTCGCAAATTCCATAAAAAAATCATTTGAAGGCGCAGATATCGGGTCTAAACTGGACGTTATAGTCAGCGGATTAAGTAAAGCACTTACGAGATTAAAGGATATCATTGTTAACTTTGATTTTAAGTATTTACTGACACTGATTCCAATTGGGATTGCACTTATTATGGTAAAGAAGCTGTTCGGCTTGATTGATACCTTAAGCGATGGAATAAGCTCTATTAACGGAGTACTCAACGGTTTCACAGCTATTGAAAAGAGTTTAGCCGGATTGATCGGGGCATACCAGAAAGACCTCAAATCTAAAGCTCTTAGAAATATTGCATTGTCTATAGGAATATTAGCAGCATCAGTTGTGGTGTTGGCGTATGTACCTGCTGATAAACTTGACGGTGCTGTAGCTACTATTATAATACTTGCAGGAGTATTAACTGGTTTAGCATTCGCTATGAACAAACTGGAAAGTGCAAGCGCCTCTATCGATAAGAACGGTGTCAATCTAAGCGGATTAAAGACAGGAATCATAGCTATTGGAACCACGCTGTTGATGCTTGCCGCCACCCTTAAAATTATGGGTAGTATGAACCCTGACGAACTGAAACAGGGATTCATAGGTCTTGCTGGTGCCGTAGCAGCTATAGGTGTTCTTATTATTGCAATCGGAGCTGTTGGTAAACTTGGCGATATATCAAGTATTGATAAAGTAGCTTCAATGATGATTGCACTATCGGCTTCACTTCTTATTATGTCTGTTGCTATAAAACAGATAGCATCAATGTCTGTAAGTGACCTTACTAAAGGAGCTGCATTTGTTGCTGGTATGGGTATATTCATATCGACCTTAACTGTCATTTCAACATTTGCCGGATCTGAAATAAGTAAGATGGGCACCATGATGATAAAGATGTCAGTGGCACTTGGTCTAATGGTAGGAGTTGTTAAACTGATCGGTTTACTTCATGCTGAAGAAATTATAAAAGGTGTAATATTTGCAGCAGGATTTCTTGAATTTACAGGAGCATTAGTGCTTATATCTAAAATGTTCCCTGAAGCCCAAATAGCTAAAGTTGGTGGACTTGTAATGTCAATAAGCGTAGCTATGATGCTCATGGTAGGCGTATGCAAATTAGTCGGTATGCTTTCTGTCGAAGATATGATGAAAGGAGCTGCTTTTGCTGCTGGGTTCCTTGTATTCATAGGCGCACTTGTAGCCGTTACGAAAATCAGCAGTACTGAAAAGATTGCAAAAGTTTCGGCAACGATATTGGCTATGTCTATTGCTGTCGGTGCATTGGCTGCAGTATCTGTAATTATGGGTCTGGTTGATACCAAAGCTTTGATAAAAGGCGTAGCGGCTGTATCAGCGCTTGGACTGGTTATGACAGCAATGATCTGGGCTACAAGAGGAGCCGAATCCGTTAAAGCAAATATTGTAGCTATGACAGTGGCTATTGCAGTAATGGCTGGCGCTGTGGCTGCTTTATGTTTGATTGATTCTACGAAACTAAAGGAATCTACTGGAGCTTTGACGATCTTAATGGGTGCCTTCGCTCTAATGGAGAAAATGTCCAAAACAGCTAAAGGTGCATGGAAAAGTGTTATTCTTCTTACCGCTACAGTAACAGCACTTGCTGGAGTTTTGAAACTTATGGATATGATGAAAGTAGGTAATGCTGTTCAAAATGCTGAAGGATTAAGTATACTTTTAGTCAGTATGTCTGCCTCATTGGCTATATTAAGTGTTGTTAATGAAATAAGTACCACAGCACTTGCTGGAATAGCTGTAATGACTCTTGTTGTTGCAGGACTTGCCATTATATTTGGTATGATGGAACATTTCGATATAAAACCAAGTATAGAAACAGCAACTGCGCTATCTATATTATTGGTAGCTATGGCTGGAGTTACAGCTATTCTTTCCGCTATAGGTCCAGCATCTAATATGGCTGTAGCAGGAGCTATAGGTCTTATAGGTGTTGTTACAGTTATTGGCACTTTCATTGGTATGCTTGGATACATCAATGAACAATTTCCACAGGTTGAAACTTTCTTAAACAAAGGCATACCGATGTTGGAAGCTATTGGTGAAGGAATAGGATCTTTCTTTGGTGGAATAGTAAAAGGTTTTGCATCATCTATGCTGGATTTGCTTCCAAAGATAGGGTTAGCGTTATCTAACTTTATGGTATATGCAGGCGTATTCATTGCTGGAGCACGAAAGATAGATAATAGTGTTTTAACGGGTATTGGCAATTTGTCCGCAGCAATAGTATTATTGTCTGCCGCAGATCTTATTTCTGGTATATCATCATTCCTACAGTTCGGATCTTCATTTGCTGATCTCGGAACTGATTTGTCAACATTCATGACCAACGCTTCGGGGTTTTTAACCGGAATAACTTCTGTAGACGCTGGCAGTGTCAAATCAGCAAAAATCTTGGCGGAAACGGTTGTTGCTTTAACTGCCGCGGACTTTATATCTGGAATATCAAAATTCTTAGGACTTGGTGCAACTAATTTCGCCACTCTGGGTACACAGCTTAAAACATTCGGTGAAGCCATGGTTAAATTCTCCGAAACTGTTTCTGGAAATATAAATTCTGAAGCTATAACCGCAGCTGCAAATGCTGGAAAAATTATGGTTGAACTTCAGTCATCACTTCCAAAAACCGGTGGCTGGATACAAACTATTGCTGGAACATCAGACTTAGCTGCTTTTGGTGAATCTTGTAAGTCATTTGGTGAAGCTATTGTCGAATTTTCTAATAGCATAGCTGGTAAGATTAACACAGATGCTATCACAGCAGCAAGCGAAGCCGGTAAGTTAATGGTTGAACTTGAGAAGTCTTTACCTAAACAAGGCGGCTGGTTACAAAATATAGTTGGAAAACAGGATCTTGCCACTTTTGGTGCGGCGTGTCAAGCATTTGGTGCGGCTATTACCAAATTTTCCAGCAATGTATCAATAGATGCGTCTGTAGTTGATCAAGCTGTAAATGCTGGTAAAGCCATGGCTGAACTGCAAAAAGCTATTCCAACTAAGAAAATATTCGATGGTAAAGTATCACTTTCTACATTCGGAGTTAAAATTAGTGCTTTTGGGGATGGGCTTGCTAGTTTCGCAAACAGTATCGGAAACGTTAATTTCAGTAACGTCGGAACCGCTGTAACACAGGCAAATAATCTTAAGAAGCTGGCAAAAGGGCTCGTAGATCTGGATACCAGTGGTATTCAGAAATTTGGAAGCATAGTAACTATAGGCAAAACAATAAACAGTTTCTCAAACAAGATATCTGGTATATCAACAGAAGCAGTGTCTACGTCAGTGTCAGCTGCTATGAAACTGAGAAACTTAATATCCGGTCTGGTTGGATTAGACACAAGTGGTGTTGAGGCTTTCAAAGTAGATAAGATCGGTCAGTACTTACAGAGTTATTCTGCGAAAGTATCTAAGGTTGACTTAGCCACTGTACTTGCATCTATCGTGTCTGCTCGTAGCTTGGCTTCATTTATTCGTAGCTTATCAGGTATGGATACAAGTGGTGTAAATGCATTCTCTACTGCACTTACTACTCTTGGGAATGTAAGTATAGACAATTTTGTAAATACTTTTGCTACAGCTGGTCCGAGAGTCACTGCAGCTATGAGCTCTATGATGACCTCATTGAGTGTTTCAGTGATCGCGAACAGTATTATAATCACACAAGCGTTCAGCACAATGATGACTACGGTATTAGTTACCATCACAAGCAGACAAGCAGCATTCGCCGTGGCTGGAAGTAGTCTGATGAATGGACTTAGAACGGGATTTCTTACTGGTCTTGTTTCCATACCGGCAACGACTGCAGTTGTTATGACTGCCACTGTTGCTGTTATAACCAGTCGCAGAGGTCTTTTCGCTATAGCTGGTTCCGGTCTCATGACATCACTCAGAACCGGTATTTCATCAGGATCAAATGGAGTTACTTCAATAGTAAATACTACAGTGTCCAGAGCCAAAACAATTGTAGATGGCAAGAAATCTCAGTTCAATCAGTCTGGTAGAAGTCTTATGACAAATCTCTGTAATGGACTTCGTTCTGGTGGATCTGGGGCTTCGTCAGCTATTTATTCGGCATTGAGCAGTTGCAGTGGAGCTATTCGATCTTTCTACTATTCATTCTATTCTGCAGGTGGATACCTTGGAGATGGACTGACTGAAGGAATTGCGTCAAGAGAATCAGCTGCGTATAGTGCTGGTTATCGCCTTGGTCAGAAAGCAGTGCAGGGTGAAAAAGACGGTCAGAAGTCACGTTCACCATCAAAGCTGACAATACAGGCAGGTAAGTGGCTTGGTGAAGGTCTTGTTATCGGTATGGATAAGATGGGTAAATCTGTCTACAAATCCGGTAAATCTATGGGTGCGAATGCTGTTCAGAGTATATCATCCGCATTATCTATGATCGGTGATGCTAGTATATCGAATGACACATTTACGCCGACAATTCAACCAGTAGTGGATATGGCTGAACTTCAAAATGGATCTCGTACTTTATCGATTGGCGCTGATCTTAGTGCAAGGTTATTATCGCAGCCAGTAGCATCTTTACAGGATATTCTGAATAGTACGCAGGATAGTATCAATGCAAGTAACAATCAAGTTATTGATGCTATAAATGCACTTAGAGCCGATCTGAACGCATTCTACTCAGACGATGAAAAAGAGATAGCGCTGTACCTGAACTCAAAGAAAGTGGCTTCAACACTTGCAAAAGATATGAACAGACAATTAGCAGTATTACAGAAAAGGGGTGCATACTAATGAGTTATCCAGATTATCCAGAGAACAGACTTATCGTAAATGGAGTTGATCTGACTCTCAAATATGGTTTGATTCTTATAGATGGATATAAATTAGATTCCCCTGAAGTGAAAAAATATGAGGTAGATATACCTGGCGGAGATGGTGTTATTGATTTAACGGAGTCTCTGCTGGGCGACTCTGCCTACAAAAACCGGGAGATCGAATTAGAGTTCTACATTATCGATATAGGTCGATTTGAAGATATCATGACAGAAATCAACCGGGAACTGCATGGAAAGTCTTTTGATTTCAAGCTTACCATGGATCCGGAGTATACATATCATGGCAGATTTAAGATATCCGATCAGAAACAGAATGCATATATGAATGGTCTTGTTGGTTCTTTCAAAATGACAATTGATGGCAATCCATACAAATATAAGAACGACGCTATATATTGTGTGAATGCAGTAGGCGGGAAAACAGTACAGTTTGAAAGCGGACGAAAAAGAGTACGACCAACAATTGAAACTGATGGCTTCCTGAAAGTAATATACAACAATAAGCTGTATACCTTGCCTCAGGGTACTTGGACTTTAAACGATGTTATCTTTAAAGAAGGTGTCAATGAAGTATATTTCAATTCATACGACGTTAAGAATCTTACATGGGGTCAACTCAAAGAATCAGAGGTTACTTTCGGTAGATTCAAAGATAAACGTCTATATGAATGGTATAAATCAAACGGTGACGGTCATTATGTGATCAGCACATGGGAGACATTATCAGAACAGAATTGGCAGGATCTATATAACAAGACATGGCGAGATCTCATTTATATGGCTGATATAACAGAAAGCATCAAAGACGTATATGTAAAGTATAAGGTAGGTGATATTTAATGCCAAATCTGTCAACTAATATGGGGTTTAATCTGTTTTTGGAAAGTGACGTTGTAGACTTCGAGCAGCTCAATGCAAACTTTGAAAAACTGGATAAGATGGTGCTCTGTATAGAAAGCGGAACAAAAACAGCAAGTTATTCAGGTAATACAACTGGTAATGCTACATGGAACTATAAGAAATATTCTGATGGTACTATTGACCTGGATACCGCTATCAGTTTTGATAACTTGAAATGTAATCAGGGATCAAAAGCTCCATATTATACAGGAAACTGCAGAGTGTATTTCCCATTTACTATAACCAAGATTGATAACGTACAGATTCATATGTCATCTGAGACTAAAGGATGGGTGTGCAATCTGACTGGAAAAGATGTAGTGGACTATATCTTATTCAATATTATGGGAATGGAAAGTGAAAGCAACTATGTATTCAAGAAGGTATTCATCAACGTGAAAGGACGGTGGAAATAATGGCTACACTGACAGAACATTTGGAACTGATAAAGCCAGACATTACGGATAATGCATCGCCACAGCCGTTCAATCAGAATATGGACAAACTTGATGCTGAGATAGATGCTCTTAAAACCGATTATGTTGTAGCACATGGGACACAAGGGATATGGACATATCGTAGATGGGCGAGTGGAATCGCTGAGTGTTGGATTGAAGAATATAAACCTCCAACGATCACGTTTACATCAGCATGGAGTGGTATAGCACTTTATACTGCGTATGTAACATCACCTGGTAATTATCCGTTTACTTTTAAGAAAGCTCCAATGGTAATTCCAACCTGGGCTTCAGCATCTACATATTCATGCCCTATATGGGCTAAACCGAACGCATCTTTAACTCAATGCCCACAATTTCAGTTACTGGATCCTAAAAAAGGAACACAGGCAAATGCAGTATTAGGAGTATACGTGAAAGGGACGTGGAAATAATGTATTTTGTTAAATACGGAGATAAGTATTTACATGATCCGAGAGTTGGAGATGCACTTCTTATTGATTTGTCTCTGACTGCAGAAGAAAACTCATTTGGATATTGCGATTTCACTATATATCCGACACATCCAATGTACGGAAAGATAAAAGAGCATGATGCTGATAATCCAGTAGAAGTGTACGACGATGATATTCTTTTGTTTTCCGGATTCATATACGAGCTTGGTACTGAGTTTTACCAGAACGGAAACGTGAAATGTAAGGGTGAGGTTTCATATTTTACTGAGTCCATAGTTCGTCCATACTCTACACTTCAAAATGGATTTGGTAAACAGGCTCCCACAGGAGTAGATGAGTACTTTGAATGGCTTATCACTCAGCATAATGAGCAGGTAAAAGAAAATAAGAGATTTACGGTAGGAGTAAATCAGGGCGCAGCTCTTGACAGTAACAATTATATATATCGAGAATCTACTAAATACCCGACCACTTGGAGCGAATTGAGTGAGAAATTACTTGATGACCCAGGTGGTTTTCTTCGTATTAGACATGAAAACGACATACGGTACATTGATTATCTATCTGAATGGACCGATACTAATTCACAGATATTAGACTTCGGTAAAAACCTAACGGACTATACACAGACTGATGATTCTGATAACGTAGTTACATTTGTTGTTCCATTAGGCGCAAAGATGAGTGAAACTGGATACTCGTATAACGATGGATACTATAAAACATCCGATACGACTTTTAATAAGGATAAAGAATACTATACGAAGTCTGAAAATGGGTACAGTAAGATTTCAGATAATATTACTGCATTTGAAAAGGGTGTAACTTATTACGAATATTGCGAAACATATGATGAATCTAATTTATCACTCACAATAGCCGGATTAGTTGATAAGGAATACGAAACAGATTATCGCAAATCCAGAGATATTATTTATTGTGAATCTGCTGTACAGAAATATGGATGGATAGGCGCCACATACGAAAATACAGACATAACCACAAAAGAAGCGTTAGTTTCCCGTGGAATTTTAAATCTAAAGTCTATGATTTCACCTGTGACAACTATTGAAGTAAAAGCTGTCGACATGCATTTGATTAACCCTGATATAAAGCCAATAAGAATCGGTGAGTATGTCAGAGTAAGATCAAAACCGCATAACCTAGACAGCTATTTTTTATGTACAAATATAGATCTTGATCTTAATGAACCTGCAAACAGTGTCTATACTCTTGGAACAACTTTCGATACATTAACTGGTCAGCAGAACAAACGAATCAAACTTTTAAATGCTAACATCAATCAGACTTATGAGCAGGCAGAAAAACTGACAGAAAAAGAGAAACAAAATGCTCAAACCGCCGGTGAAGCATTGAAAAAATCTGACAGTGCTGAAAAGAAAGCTGATGCTGCAGTCGTGACATTATACGATGAGTATGCAGTATCTGATAGCACTTCGGATCCTCCACAGGTGGGCTGGGGTACAGACACTCCGGTTTGGAAAGAAGGAATGTTCATCTGGCGAAGAGTAGTCTCGACATACGGTGATGGTCATACAGAAGTTGGATCACCAGCATTGATGACAGGAAATAGCGGTAGTAAAGGTGAAGATGCTGTCACCTTACGAATCGAATCATCAAGAGGAACTGTATTTAAGAACGATTCTGTTGCTACAGTTTTGTCAGTTGTAATTTACAAAGGTTCACAGCGGATTACAAATAGTGCTGGACTGAAATCAGTATTTGGTAATGCTGCTTATTTACAGTGGAAGTGGCAAAGACTGGATGATGAGACTTTCGGTATCATTTCAGCAGGAGACTCAAGATTCGGAGATAGCGGATTCACATTCACACTTTCACCGGATGATGTCGATACTAAGGTGACATTTATGTGTGAATTGATGGTTTAAATAGAAGGGAGAAAAATCAAAATGGCAATTAAATCAGCCGATCAAATTACGATTGTTGATGTAACTGATGCATATTCGGTCATGTTGACAAGTGAGGCTTATACCTTTGTTGGCGGGACAAGCGGAGTAGTAGCTGGACAGTCCTGTACAACAGAAGCTGTTGCTTTCTGCGGAAGTAATCAGTGTTCTGCCGTAAATGTAACCGCAGCGGATATTGTGTGTCCAACTGGTATTAGCGCAACCGTAGAGAATAGTGGTACGGCTAAAGTGAAAATTCCTTTTAGGACTCCTGCCACAATTGCAGATGCATGTGAAGCGACAATACCAGTAGTGGTAGATGGTATTACAGTAAATAAGAAATTCTCATTTGCTGTTGCCAAAGCAGGTACGAATGGACAGAATGGCACGTCGGTTACTGTCAAATCAACCTCAGTAACATATCAGGTCGGAACAAGTGGTACAACAAAACCAACCGGAACATGGAGTTCAGATATTCCATCTGTAGGTAACGGTCAGTATTTATGGACAAAGACCGTAGTTACATATTCGGATGGTAAGTCAACTGAGGCTTATAGTGTTTCTTATAAAGGAACGAACGGTACGAATGGAACTTCGGTTACGGTTAGCTCTACATCCGTAACATATCAGGCAAGTACATCCGGTACAACAAAACCGACAGGAACATGGAGTGAAACTGTACCGACTGTAGCAAATGGACAGTTCTTATGGACAAAGACTGTAGTTACGTACTCGGATGGAAAATCCACAACTTCATACAGCGTTTCATATAAAGGTACTAATGGTAAAAATGGTGAGGATGGCGCAGATGCTATTACTATGACTATTACCAGCTCTAACGGTACAGTCTTTAAGAATAATACCGGTTCAACAGTTCTGACAGCTCATGTGTTTGTCGGAGGGGTAGAGCAGAGTATTACAGATGCCGGAGTATGTGGAAGTTACGGATCTGTTAAATGGTATAAAGCTGGAAGTACCACGGCAGTCGCTACAGCCAAAACATATACAATATCAGCAGCCAACGTGGATAATATGCTCGCTATCACGGCACAGTTAGAAAAGTAGGTGATTTCATATGGCAATCAAAGCAAGTGCCCAAATTACCATTTCAAAAGTAATTGATATCCATGCATGTTATCGGTACTACAAGCTGCAGTCATCTACTTTAGCCAAACCATCTAAACCGACTACAAATCCTCCTTCAGGTTGGAGTGATACAGAGCCGGCTTATGTTTCAGGTTCAACCAATACATTATATTTTGTGGATTGTAATGTATATTCTGACAAGTCATTCAGCTTTTCAGAGGTATCTAAAAGTAGTAGTTATGAAGCTGCGAAAGACGCCTGGAATAAAGCTAATAATGCAATTAAAGATGTAGATGTCGAATATTATCTATCTACTTCAGCAACATCACTATCAGGCGGAAGCTGGTCCACAACAGCACCTACATGGGTGAATGGTAAATACATGTGGTCCAGAACAGTAACTGTAGATGGGGCTGGTAACAAAACTTATTCTCCAAATCAAAATGGAGTTTGCATTTCTGGTGCTAAGGGGGATAAGGGTGACAAAGGAGCTACTGGAGAAACCGGTCCACAAGGTCCTCAGGGCGGAACTGGACCTACTGGTAAAGGAGTTTCTTCTATTGTAGAGCAGTATTATAAATCCACATCCGCTACAGCATTATCCGGAGGGGCGTGGTCTACTACATATCCAGGTTGGGAAAACGGAAAGTATATCTGGACCAGATCTGTTATCACTTATACTGACAATAACACCGCAACCACTGCACCAGTTTGTGTTACAGGAACAAAAGGTAATACCGGAGATAAAGGAGATAAAGGTGATACTGGACCTGCTGGTAAAGGAATCAGTTCTACTGAAGTGACGTATCAGGCAAGCACATCCGGCACATCCATACCTACGGGTACATGGGTTACATCAATACCGTCAGTTGCAGCAGGATCATATCTGTGGACGAGGACTATTATCACGTATACAGATAAGACTTCCACTACTTCTTATGCCGTCGGTAAGATGGGAAATACAGGAGCGACTGGTAAGGGAATTAAATCTACATCCATAACTTATCAGGCACACTCAAATGGTACGACAGCTCCTACAGGTACATGGACTGACTTAGTGCCAGCTACATCTGCTGAGAAACCGTATTTGTGGTCCAGAACAATCCTGACCTACACTGATAACACCACGTCTACCACCTATTCAGTAGGATCCACACCAGATGGAGTACTGGAGGAAATACGAAAAGTTCTCAGATATGACAATACCAAAATTGTTCTGGGACAAGACGGTGAACCGACCAGTCTTGAATTAACTAATGAAGGTCTTACTGTTAAGAGTAACTCAGAAGATATTATTTCTGTAACAGGTGAAAATCGAGAGGTAACTTCTGACTATAATCCGAGCGGTGCTACTTTCACAAGACGATACGGTAAGATAGTCAATGCTGATGGAACCATTATATCTTGTGGAAATACTGTTGCTGAAAATGATTACGAAATAGCTGAAATTGTTCAATATACAGGCGTAGATCCGTTACTATCTGGACATGAAGCTGGTATTGACATTACTGCGAAAATAGCTGGCGTTGATAGTGGAACAAATAAAACAGAAACAGACACCGCTAAAATTAGCATATATACTATACGAAATAGTAGAGCTTCGGTACACTCTCGAATAGACAGTGTTGCTGAATGGATACATTTTAGAGGTAAACAAATAAAATTTTATTCAACGGAAGAACTTGGTATTGATGCTCCATCAATAGGGTTCAAAGGTAAAGGTATTGGACTTTATCCAACGGAAGAACTTGAATTAGGTATTCCAGTTGTAACTGGTGATTGTAATAAGCTGACCAAAAGTTGTACTTGGTATCTCGGAAATGACAGCACTAATCGACCGTTAGATCAGAACGGTTGGCTGATATCAAGACCTTATTCAACTGATTATTGTCATCAAACATATATCACTAACACCGGAGGCATTTATCGACGAATGATGCGAGCTGGCAAGTGGAGCATATGGCAAGGCGGATACGCAAATGTTAAGAAATTATGGAGTGGCACTCTTTCAAAAGGTGGAAGTGTTACTGTTGCTAATTTGAACCTGTTTGACACATTCATTCTTGGAACATCCAGTGGTACCGCGATGCTAATAGGAACAAGATATTACGATCAAAATCAAAACAGAGGCACAACAGTTCTTTTTACAGCAGGGCATGATGACGGAACTACTAGCTATTTGTATAAAGCGACTACGAGTATGAGTGGAACGACTTTCAGGTTAACATCGTGCTCGGTTCATACGTTGGATCCCACCGGATGTGGTGGACACGCAGCTACGGTTAAATCGTTATATGGGGTGATGTGATGTTTGTACAATTGAATGAAGAGAATAGAATTATCGGAACTGCCGATGAAAATTGCTTTCCAGAAGACACAATAGTAATTGAGTTTAATTTTCCGGAAGATTTTGATTTTGATAATCAATACGAATTCAAGATCGTTGATAGTAAACTGGTTGCATCTGAAAGTGAGGATGCAAAACGTTATCGTGAAGAGGCAGAACAGTTAGAAAAACGAGAAGAGTTCTTATCGACAGCACCAGATACTTTAGCAGATCAGGATGACGCTGTTTGTGCTCTGTATGAAGAGAATCTGGCTATTAAGGAAACAGCGGCTGAACAGGATGATGCAATTTGTTATTTATATGAACAGATTCTGAAGGAGGATGAGACCAATGGCAATTAAAGCGATCATCAATGCATATGTAAGAAGAATCAAACGCGGGTCAATCACTATTGATGATGTACCGGAAGAGATTCGAGAAGAAGTGAGAAAAGTATTAGAAAAATCAAAATAGTGGAGGTATTTTCATGGATTTTACAATTTTAACTGAACATTTTGTACTTGTAGTTATGGTTGCGTGTCTGGTAGTAGGATATATTATCAAACACGCAACTTTTTTATCTAAGATCCCGAACAACGACATTCCGGTAATCTTAGCGGTTATCGGTGCTGTACTGAATGCCGTGGTAAGTAAGCCGTCTGTAGAATCAGTTGTTTACGGAGCAGTAATGGGATTAGCTTCTACTGGTTTGCATCAGGGATTCAAAGCTTTTATCGAAGGAAAGAATACTACGGAAACCAAGGAGACTGAATAATGGAATTTACAATATCGACCAACCAAATAATATGGTTCTGTTCGTTTGTAGCAGGACTGTGGGGGCTGTGGAAAATTGTAAAAGAAGCAAGAAAACCAAACGATGATTTAAAAGCAAAAGTGGAAAAACATGATCGGCTTTTGGACAAAGACAACAAGCGCTTAGAAGCGGTCGAAGCATCTAATCGGATGATCTTGCAGAGTCTATTAGTCATTATCAATCACGAAATAACTGGTAATGGTGTAGAAAAGATGAAGACTGTAAGAGATAGTTTAGAGGAATATCTGATTAAGCGATAAAAATTCAAAATGGAATAAAAGAGGGCATAGTCACGTAAAGATTACACCCTCTTTTATTTTTTCACTTAATTGTATATAAACGTAGATAAAAGTAGCACTACTCAGATTACTGATACATTATCGATATAAAATTGCACCAAACCCTTGAAAAAACGTTATTCGCCGTTTCCATTGAGGAAGCTCACAAAGCTGGTAAATTCTAAGAAATTTATTTACAGGGAGAGGCGTAGCGCCTCTCCCTTTGTATATACAAATCAAAGAAGAACCTGCCGGTCCAATTATTTTATATCAAATCTTTCTTTTATCACTAAATCCTATCTCTCACATATACTAATACCACATCTGATCGAATTATTTTTCAAAAGAAATCTTCCTTAAAATCCCCAAAAAGAAAGGCAGGCTATCCAGATAATGGAGCAACTTATGGATTATGTAAAACCGGAACTGCTTATTGTGACCGCAGTTCTATACTTTTTCGGAATTGCACTTAAACAAGCAGAATTTATCAAAGATAAATACATTCCGATCACGCTTGGGGCGACAGGCATTATCATCTGCGGGATCTGGGTGACATCTACCGCACATTTCGCAGGAGCACAGGATGTGTTGACCGCAGTTTTCGCATCCATAACGCAGGGCGTTGTTGTTGCAGGACTGAGTACCTACATCCATCAGATCATCAAGCAGGCAGGAAAAGAAGAGTAGGAGTAGAAGTGGTATGGCATTAAATGGAATTGACATCAGCAACTGGCAAAGTGGGATCAATCTTGCGGTTGTCCCGTGTGATTTTGTGGTGATTAAGGCGACAGAAGGAACCGGTTATGTAAATCCGGATTACGAAAGAGCCTACCGTCAGGCGAAAACAGCAGGGAAATGCCTGGGCATTTATCACTATGCGTCTGGTGGAAATATACAGGCGGAGGCAGAATATTTTCTGAAGAATGCAGGGAGCCGTGTGGGGGAGGCAATGCTTGTGCTGGACTGGGAAGGGCGGTCCAATCCGGCATTTGGTGTGAATGACCGGGAATGGGTGAAAGCCTGGTGTAATTATATTTCAACAAAGACCAGCGTCAATCCTGTGGTTTATGTGCAGCAAAGTATGATGAGCCGGTTGCAGAATATCGGAAACTATGGACTGTGGGTAGCGCAGTACGCGAGTATGGAGCCAATCGGGTACCAGGAAAATCCATGGAATGAGGGTGCATATGCCTGTGTGATGCGGCAGTACAGTTCTTCGGGAAGATTAAGCGGATGGAGTGGCAATCTGGATTTGAATAAATTCTACGGAGACCGGCAGGCGTGGAGCCGGTATGCTGGAAAAGGAAACCAGACAACTCCAGAGAAACCTTCTGAAGAGGAAGAAAACCAGGAAGGAACTACGCTGGATCTGGTTTTTCGGACGATGCGTGGAGAATTTGGAAATGGGGAAGAACGGAAAAGCTGGCTTGGAACCAGATATGGAGAAGTGCAGGGGATGATCGACTATATTTCCGGTGTCAGTACAGAGACACTGGCAAAGGAAGTGCGTGCCGGGAAATATGGCAACGGGGAAGTGCGGAAAACGGTTCTGGGGAAACGGTATGAAGAAGTACAAAGCAGAGTCAATGCCGAAGAAAACAAGTATCATATCGTCAAATCCGGGGATACGCTTTCGAAAATTGCAGCGATATACGGAACATCTTATCAGGAAATCGCAAGGTTGAACAAACTACAAAATCCGAATCTGATTTATGTCGGTCAGAGGCTGCGGATCAAATAACCGGCTAATAGATTTGATATTCAGAATCTGGTCTTTGAATTCAGTAATTTGGCAAAAAGAGCTATTGTTTTCAGCTTTTTGGTGTGCTATGATGAAAAAAATGAATACACAGGAGGTTTTGGGATATGGATAATAACTTAAATAACCAGACAACTGAGAATAGTGAAGGGGAGGAAAAGAGTCCATCTTCTTACACCGATCCCAATGCAGGATATACAGAAGCAGAGCCGCAGGCAAAGAATGACAATAGCGTGCCAAAAGAGGCAGCGGACGATAATTTAAAGCAGGAAGAAAAAAGTCATCCGGCATATACTTACGGTGAAATGCCAAAGTCAGAAAACGGAAGCGGCTACGGACAGTCAGCATCGGGCGAAAGCGCTTGCCATTCCGGAACTTCGGATGGAACTTATGAAAATAATACTTACAACGGAAATTCGTATTATAACGGAACCAATCAGAGCGGAGCTTATACCAATGGGTACTCTGACAACCAGTATCAGAATAGCGGTTATAATACCGGATTTAACACGAGCGGCTACAATAACAATTACAATAGCCAGAACAATTATCAGATGCCGCCAAAGCAGATGGATCTATCTCCACTTTCTACCGGAGAATGGCTTTTAACGCTGATTGTCGGAATTATTCCATGTGCGGGACTGATTCTGTATATTATCTGGGCGTTTGGTAATAGTGGCAATCTGAACCGGCGTAACTACTGCAGAGCGTCCCTGATTCTTCAGGTTATTTCGTATGTACTTGTGATCTTCTTTATTTTGATTGTAGTAGTTGGTGGTATTAGCTATTATGGTTATTAAATAAGTATCTGATGGGCTTTTCGGCAAGGCAGCAGTGCTTTGCTGAAAAGCTTTTTCGTTTTTTTAGAAATTCTTTAGAAATCTATTCCGGTTCTCTTTAGCTTTAGGAGATAGACTATAGTCAAGGATGAGAAAAAGAGGAGAAAAGCAGTTATGGAAATGAATCATGTACTGGTCGTTGAAGACGACAAGGAAATCAGAGAAGGTGTGGAAATTTACCTGAAAAGTCAGGGATACGAAGTATTTCAGGCGGCAGATGGGATTGAAGGTCTGGAAGTGATCGAGAAAGAGGAAATCCATCTTGCAATCGTCGATATTATGATGCCGCGGATGGATGGAATCCGTATGACGATGAAGCTTCGGGAAAAATATGATTTTCCGGTGATCATGCTGTCAGCAAAATCAGAGGAAGTGGATAAGATCATGGGACTGAATATCGGGGCAGATGATTATGTGACGAAGCCATTTACACCGATGGAGCTTCTTGCAAGGGTGAATTCACAGCTCAGAAGATACCGGATGTTTGCAGAGAAGCTAAGAGACCGTGAAGAAAATCAGAATATCCATGTGATCGGCGGTCTGGAGCTGAATGAAGATACGGTGGAGGTATCGGTTGACGGAGAGCCGGTGCGCTTGACACCGATTGAGTACAAAATCCTGCTTCTCCTTATGAAGAGTCCTGGAAGAGTTTTTTCGGCAGAGGAAATTTACGAGCGTGTATGGAATGAAAAAGCGATCAATACCGATACGATCATGGTCCATATCCGGAATATCCGTGAAAAAATTGAGAGCTGCCCGAAAGAACCAAAATATTTAAAGGTGGTGTGGGGCGTTGGATACAAAATCGAAAAACAGGCATAAACTAGGGATTGTCCTGATTTTAGGTGTAATCTTACTTGCGACGGTGATCGTGTTAGGAAACTATAATACTTTTTATAAGAATGCAAAAAAGGAGCAGGACAGTCTGACACAGAACTACCGGACGAGTGAGTCCTTTATGAAGACATTTATCCGGGACTGCTATGTATTGTATTCCAAAGAATCCGGAAACGAATATAACGTAAAGTTTCTGGATGATTATTATCCGGAATTTGATGAGAAATTTAACCGGCAGATTGCATATATGAATTACCAGGTGCAGGATGCAAAAGGAGAGGTAATCGATGGATACCGGTCGAATAGAGATTCCTGGGAAAAAGTGAAAGATACCGAGCTTGCAGATTATGCTCTTGGGATTAAGATCTCGTTTGACAAAAACGGTGAAATCAAGATTGATCAGGTGATGGGAACGGAAGTAACCAAACAGGAAGCTGTTCTGAAGATCCTGACCTCAAATCTGCCGGAAAAAATATTTGAATATGAAGATGAAAGTGAGATTGAAAATATTTCACCAAAAGACAGGACCTATTATTTCATGATGACGGGAGCAAAGCTGAATGCTTATGTTATGCGGGTATATCCGATTACTTCAATGGTGGGAAACGCGGCGGTTTATACAATCTTGACCCTTATATTGTTGGTCGCACTTCTGGCATGGCTGATTCCGATGAAGAAAGATCTGCATACAGGAGATGAAAAAATTTTCCATGTACCATTTGAAATTGCGATAGCGACTGGTATTACTGGAATTAGCCTGATTTTCAGCTATCTTGGAGAACTGATTATGCACGCGAAAGGAAATGTGTGGCCAATCGATTTTCTGGTCTGGTTTGTTTTCTTTGCAGTCATGTACTGGGTATCCGGCTGTGTACGCCAGATCCGGCTTCTTGGAGTAAAGGAATATGTGAAAAAAAGAGTTCTGCTGATCTGGATCTGGAGAAGATTCGGAAACGGAATCCGAGGTGGTATCCACTGGTGCAAGGATAAGATCGAAGCATTTTATCATTCTCTTGATCAGTTCAATTTCAAGGAAAAGAATAATAAGATTATTTTGAAAATCGTGCTGTTCAATTTCGCAATACTGCTGGTGATCTGTTCATTCTGGTATTACGGAATTGCAGGACTGATCGTATATTCTGTAATCCTGTTCCTGATCCTGCAAAAATATTTTAATGATCTCCGGAAAAAATATGCATTGCTTTTGGAGGCAACCAATAAAATTGCAGACGGAAATCTGGATGTAGAGATTGAAGGTGATCTTGGTGTGTTCAGTCCGTTCCGTAATGAAATCCAGAAGATCCAGACCGGATTTAAGAAAGCGGTAAAGGAAGAAGTAAAAAGCCAGCGTATGAAAACAGAACTGATCACAAACGTATCACATGATCTGAAAACACCGCTGACTGCGATCATAACCTATGTGAATCTGTTGAAAGACGAGAAAGATGAGGAAAAGCGAAAGGATTATATTGATATTCTGGAACGCAAATCTATGCGCCTGAAAGTCCTGATCGAAGACCTCTTTGAGATCAGCAAAGCAAGCAGCCAGAATGTAAACCTGAATTTGATGAATGTGGATATCGTCAATCTGTTTAAACAGGTAAAATTTGAGCTGGAAGATAAGTTCGAAGAAAAAGGTCTGGAGTTCAGGACCACTTTCCCGGAAGAAAAAGTGATTCTTCGTCTGGACAGTCAGAAGACCTACCGGATCTTTGAGAATCTTCTGAATAACATTGTAAAATATGCGCTTCCGGGAACAAGAGTTTATGTGGAAATCGAAAAGACGGAGAAAGATGTATTTATCCGCCTGAAAAATATTTCTGCAACTGAGCTCACCTTCAATCCGGAAGAAATTACAGAACGCTTCGTCCGCGGAGATGAGTCCCGCAATACCGAAGGCTCCGGTCTTGGCCTTGCAATCGTAAAAAGCTTCGTAGGTCTCCAGGGTGGAAGCTTCCATATCGAAACCGAAGCAGACCTCTTCAAAGCCGAAATCCGCTGGGCTTTGCCGGGAGAAGAGACAGTGAAGCAGGAAGCATAAGAAAAATAAATGGTACCGGATTCAATTTTTTTTACAACTGAATCTGGTACCATTTATTTTTCTGATTTGTCTCACAACCTACATCATTCAACTTTTTTACTTTGGAAATCCGCTGGAGTAATGAATCTCATAATCATCCGTGATAAAGAGTGCCTCTGCCCCCTTGATTCCTTCGATATATTTCAATCCATCATCTAACCCCATCGCAAAGCAGGTCGTACTAAGTGCGTCCGCTTCCGTAGAAGAGTCACAGACAATACTCACCCCAAGCAGATTATTTTTATAAGGATACCCGGTTTTCGGATCTAAGATATGGTGATAAATCTTGTCGCCCACCTTAAAATACCGCTCATAAATCCCGGAAGAAACCACAGATTGATCCTTGATCTTTACACTGGTGATCGCTTCTCCATTCTGTGCAAACGGCTTCTGGATACCGATATTATAATCCGAGCCATCCGGTTTGCCGTCAAGAGCCAGCACATTTCCGCCCAGATTGATCAGCGCATGGGATACATTCTGCTCTTTCAGATATGCTTTCAGCTGATCCGCAATATATCCCTTTGCAATTCCGCCAAGATCAATAGCCGCCTCCGGATCTAGAAGCTGAACCGTATTTCCATCAACCCTCACATTCTCATATCCGATATGACGTTTCGCTTCCTGAATCGCCGCATCATCCGGAACGGTCCCCGTATTATTCTTAAAATCCCACAAGTCACTAAGTGGAGCGATCGTAATATCAAACTTTCCATCTGCCAGACGGCTGAATTCCACGCCTTTCTGAATCAAATCCACCGTATCACCAGAAAGTGTCACAGGCTCCCCGTTTGCATGGTTCAGCTCATAAATCTCGCTTCCTTCCGAAGTCCGGCTAAACCGCGCATTATAATCCTCGCATTTCGCCACACAAGCATCCAGAACATCCTCTGAATCCTTATCATAAACCGTAATCGTCACCACCGTATCAAACACCGTCACCGTCCGCGACACCGGCTGCGGCGAACTCCCAGAACATCCCCCCAGACAAAAAGTCCCAAACAAACTCAAACAAATACCAATTCCCAAACTTTTTATTTTCATCGCAAACCTCCTCAAACCATAACCTACAGCATTGTTTTTTTCATAAACTTCCTAAAAACGACATAATGAAAATTTACGAATCTCAGGTCTGTGCAACCAGCTAATGCACAGCCGTGAGGGAAGCGAAAGTCCTGCACGCCTCTATTTTGTGCAATGGAGATGAAACACAAAAATCGTGGAAGCCATTGCTGAACACGATTTTCGCCCTAAGTGGTTCATCGGAATGGTTTGCACAACTTGAGGTGTGCAGGACTTTCGCTTCCCTTCCGGCGTCCCCATTTTCTTCTTCCACAAACCGTCCCATTCGTCAATTACCCCATTATACGTTCCCCTATGAAAAAAATCAATCGAACACTTGATTGCATTAGATAAAATGATGTGTTAGAATAAACAAAGAAAAAGGAGAACCCTATGAGCCATAAAGAAAATAAGAGCCATGAGGAGAAAGCATCCGGTTTCAAAAAGAATGATCTGATTCTTGTCCTCCTTGTATTTGTTGCGGCAGGCATTTTTTTTGCAGGACATCTATTCACGAGCCAGAAAAGCGCAGGCGTTGTAGAAATACAGATTGACGGGAAAGTGGTAGAGACACTGGATCTGCAGAAAGAGCGTGCATTTAAGATCAACGGAGGAACGAACACCGTGCAGATCGAGAACGGAAAAGTGAAAATGGCAGCGGCCAACTGTCCGGATCAGATCTGTGTACACCAGAAAGCAATTTCAAGGAACGGAGAGAGTATTATCTGCCTTCCGAATAAGATTGTTCTGAAAATTGTCGATGGAGAAGAAGCCGAACTGGATGCGGTGACGAATTAAGATATGAAGAAAAATACAGTCAGAATAGCGTGGTTTGGTGTATTTACTGCCCTTGCGCTGATATTTAGTTATGTAGAGACTCTGATCCCGTTTCAGATCGGGATTCCGGGGGTTAAGCTTGGACTGGCGAATCTGATCGTTGTGGTGGCACTGTACAAGATGGGTGGAAAGGATGCCCTGTTGCTTTCGGTGACGCGCATCGTGCTGTCCGGATTTATTTTTGCCAGTCTGTTTAGTATTTTATACAGTCTGGCAGGCGGACTTTTAAGCCTTGCAGTGATGGTGATTTTGAAAAAGCGGGGATCATTCAGTGTTTTTGGAGTCAGCATGGCAGGTGGTGTCTTTCACAATGTCGGTCAGCTGATCGTAGCGATGCTGGTCGTGGAGACATTCAGCGTCGCCTATTATGTGCCGGTGCTTCTGATCGCAGGAGTGATCACCGGATTTATTATCGGAGTTGTGGCAAATGAAATGCTCAAAAGACTTGGCAGCATCGTATTGTCATAGCATGGGAGGAAGAGATGATTTCATATATAAGAGGGGAGCTTGTAGCTCTCGAAGAAGATAAAGTGATCGTAGATGTAGGCGGCGTGGGCTACGGGATTTTTATGTCCGGACAGGCGATGGGACAGCTTCCGCCGGTTGGGAGTAAAGTGAAGATCCACACCTATCTGAATGTCAAAGAAGATGCCATGCAGCTGTATGGATTTTTAAACCGTGATGCGCTTTCTGTGTTCAAACTTCTGATCGGTGTCAGTGGGATCGGACCGAAAGGAGGTCTTGGGATTCTGGCGCAGCTTACACCGGACGAACTTCGATTTGCCGTGATGTCGAAGGACATCAAGGCAATTTCAGCAGCACCGGGAATTGGCAAGAAGACGGCGGAGAAGCTGATCGTGGAACTGAAGGATAAGCTGAAGATTGAGGACGTACTGGATCACCAGGTGGAAGCGGCAAATGGAGCCGCTGAAGATACGGTAAATGCACAAGGACTTCAGGCAGATGCGGTACAGGCACTTACGGCGCTTGGCTATGGAAGTACTGAGGCACTGCAGGCAGTACGAAAAGTGAAAATGGATGAGAGCACGACGGTGGAAGATCTGCTGAAGGGTGCACTCAAATATTTGATATAAGAGGATTAGGATGGGAAGAAGAATTATTACCACAGAGAATCTGGAAGAGGATGTAAAAATTGAGAGCCATTTAAGACCTCAGCTTCTGGAAGATTATATTGGACAGGCGAAGGCAAAAGAGACTCTTAAGATTTATATAGAAGCGGCAAAAAGCAGGGGAGAGGCACTGGATCATGTGCTGTTTTACGGCCCGCCGGGACTTGGAAAGACAACCCTCGCCGGGATCATTGCGAATGAAATGGGCGTAAATATCAAGATCACGTCAGGTCCTGCGATCGAGAAACCTGGGGAAATGGCGGCAATCCTTAATAATCTTCAGGAAGGAGATGTGCTTTTTGTAGATGAGATCCACCGGCTGAACCGGCAGGTGGAGGAAGTACTTTATCCGGCGATGGAAGATTTTGCAATCGATATTATGATCGGAAAAGGGGCTTCGGCAAGGTCGATCCGTCTGGATCTGCCGCATTTTACACTGGTAGGGGCAACTACCCGTGCCGGAATGCTGACAGCTCCGCTCCGGGATCGTTTCGGGGTTGTGAACCGTCTGGAATTTTATACGGAAAAAGAACTGCAGACCATCATCATCCGTTCAGCAGGCGTGCTGGATGTGGAGATCGATGAAAAGGGAGCCCTTGAGATGGCAAGACGTTCCAGAGGAACGCCAAGGCTTGCCAACCGGCTTTTGAAAAGAGTCCGGGATTTTGCCCAGGTCAAATACGAGGGGGTGATCACCGAAGAGGTGGCAAGGCAGGCACTGGATCTTCTGGATGTGGACCGGCTTGGACTTGATCATGTAGACCGTAATCTTTTGACGACCATGATTGAAAAATTTCAGGGAGGTCCGGTAGGACTGGATACCCTTGCGGCAGCGATCGGGGAAGATGCCGGAACCGTAGAAGATGTCTATGAGCCATATCTTCTGAAGAATGGCTTTTTACAGAGAACACCAAGAGGAAGGGTGGTCACAGATCTTGCGTATACACATCTTGGATTTGACAAGAACGAAGAATAGAAAGGAAAGAGACGATGCTGAAGATAAAACAATATGTGAAAGCAGAGAGTCTGGAGCAGGCGTATGAACTGAACCAGAAAAAGACGAACCGGATCGTCGGTGGAATGCTCTGGCTGAAAATGAGTACTGCGCAGATCCAGACTGCGATCGATCTGTCCGGACTCGGACTGGATCAGATTGAAGAGACGGAGGATGCATGGAAGATTGGATGTATGGTATCCCTTCGTGATCTGGAGTTACACGAAGGATTAAATGAATTGAGCTGCAACATGATCAGAGAAAGTGTGAGAAGTATTGTCGGTGTACAGTTCCGGAATCTTGCGACGATCGGCGGAAGTATTTTCGGACGGTTTGGATTTTCGGATGTACTGACCTGTTTCCTTGCACTGGATACAGAAGTAGAACTTTATAAAGGTGGGATCATTTCTCTGGAAGAGTTTGCAAAGATGGAGAGAGATAATGATATCCTTGTCCGTGTGATCGTAAAGAAAACACCGGGAAAGGGAAGCTATCAGTCACACCGTAATACCAAGACGGATTTTCCGGTACTGGCGGTTGCTGCTGACCGTTATGGAGATGAACTGAAGGTGGCAGTTGGGGCAAGACCGATGAAAGCAGTCTGTATTCACGTTCCGGCAGAACAGCTGGATGCGTGCACAGATCTGAAAAAATTTGCAAAAGAGCTTGCAGCCCAGGTGCCGATGGGAAGCAATATGCGTGGAAGTGCAGCGTATCGTACCCATCTTGCAGAGGTTCTGATCCGCAGAGCGTTAGAGAGAATCACAAACGGAGGTGAAAAGAATGCAGATTAGTCTGACATTGAATGGAAAAAAGATTACAGAAGAGATCGCAGCTGATCTGCTTCTGATCGATTTCGTGAGAAATCATGGATGTTACAGCGTAAAGCGCGGCTGTGAGACTTCCAACTGTGGACTTTGTACCGTATTTTTAGATGAGAAGCCGGTACTTTCCTGTTCCGTGCTTGCTGCAAGAGCAGACGGGCACAAGGTAGATACGTTGGAAGGACTGCAGGAGGAAGCAGAAGAATTTGGCTCTTTTATCGCAGGACAGGGGGCGGAGCAGTGCGGATTCTGTAATCCGGGTATGATCATGAATGCAATCGCACTTTTCCGCGAGAATCCGGATCCAAGTGATGACGAGATCCGGGAATACCTTGCGGGGAATCTCTGCCGCTGTTCAGGCTACGAGGGACAGCTCAGAGGAATCCATGATTTTCTGGAGTACAAAAGAAAAGGAGGAGCCAGATGAAAGCAGTAGGAGTACCATTTGTAAAAAAAGATGCGAAAGCACTGGTGACTGGAAAGCCGGTATATACAAATGATCTGGCACCAAAGGATTGTCTGATCGTTAAGCTTCTAAGAAGTCCGCATGCCAATGCGATGATCCAGGAGATCAAGACAGATGTGGCAATGCGTGTGCCGGGAATTGAAGCAATCTATACCTGGAAGGATGTACCGCAGCAGCGTTTTACAATTGCAGGACAGACCTGGCCGGAGCCTAGTCCGTATGACCGGTTGATCCTGGACCAGCATGTTCGCTTTGTAGGAGATCCGGTAGCGATCATTGCCGGAGAAAATGAAGCCTGCGTAGAACGTGCAATGAAGATGATCAAGGTCAAATACGAGGTCCTTCCGGCAGTATTAGATCCTGAGGAAGCGCTGGATGGTCCAATTCTGGTGCATCCGGAGGACAGCTGGAAGGCATTGTGCCCGGTAGGAGCAGATAACAAGCGGAATCTTTGTGCACAGGCAGAAGATGGACATGGGGATGTAGAGAAAGTTCTTGCAGAATGCGATGTTGTTGTAGAACATACATATCATGTCAAAGCGGCACAGCAGGCAATGATGGAACCATTTCAGACGGTCTGCTTTATGGATATGTATGGAAGACTGAATGTGATGAGTTCTACGCAGATCGTTTACCATGTGCGCCGTATTGTTTCCAATGCACTTGGCATACCAAAATCCAAGATCCGTGCGTTTAAACCGAGGATCGGTGGTGGATTTGGGGCAAAACAGACGGCGGTAAGTGAGGTTTATCCGGCGTTTGTAACCTGGAAAACCGGAAAGCCATCGAAAATTGTATTTACAAGAGAGGAATCCCAGATTGCATCCTCACCGCGTCATGATATGGCGGTGACGGTTCGCATGGGAGCAGATAAAGAGGGAAATATCCGGGCAATTGATCTGTATACACTTTCTAACACAGGAGCATACGGGGAACATGGACCGACAACGGTCGGACTTTCCGGACATAAGGCGATTCCGCTTTATGGTTCATTAGATGCATACCGGTTCCGTTACGATGTGGTCTATACCAACCGGATGGCAGCAGGAGCTTATCGTGGATATGGAGCGACGCAGGGAATCTTTGCGGTTGAGACATCTGTTAATGAACTGGCAGAAAAACTTGGCATGGATCCGATGGAGATCCGTATGAAGAATATGGTCAAAGAAGGACAGTTCATGCCGGCATATTATGGGGAGACAGCGAATAGCTGTGCACTTGATAAATGCCTTGCGAGAGTAAAAGAAATGTCCGGATGGGATGAAAAGTATCCAAGAAAAGTTATGCCGGATGGCAAAATCCGCAGCGTCGGAGTAGCACTTGCCATGCAGGGATCCTGCATTTCCAATGTAGATGTCGGATCTGCGACGATCAAACTGGGCGAGGATGGTGTCTACAATATGTCAATCGCGGCAGCGGACATGGGAACCGGGTGTGATACGATTCTTGCACAGATGGCAGCAGAATGTCTGGACTGTGATCTGGATGATATTGCAGTATCCGGAGCAGATACCGATACTTCGCCGTATGATTCAGGCTCTTATGCATCAAGTACGACTTATGTGACCGGTATGGCGGTGACAAGAGCCGGTGAGGAACTGAAAAAGCGGATCGTCAGACAGGCAGCGAAGATGCTGAAATGTGAAGTGGATGAGGTTGATTTCGATGGACACATTGCAAGAAGCGATAAGACCGGAGAAGAGGTGACACTTGCGGCAATCGGAGCAGGGGCAATGTGTGGAAGTGATATTGCGCTTCAGGTAACAGAAAGCCACAGTTCGCCGGTATCTCCGCCACCTTATATGGCAGGCGCTGTTGAAATCGAATTGGATCCGGAGACAGGACATGTCGAGATCCTGGATTACTATGCAGTGGTTGACTGCGGAACTGTTATTAACCCGAATCTTGCGAGGGTACAGGCGGAAGGCGGAATCGTGCAAGGAATCGGCATGACTCTTTATGAGAATATTCAGTACACGGAAAAAGGACAGCTTCTGAACAATTCATTTATGCAGTACAAGATTCCGACCCGAATGGATATGGGAAATCTGCATGTGGAATTTGAGAGCAGCTATGAGCCGACCGGACCATTTGGTGCAAAATCGATTGGCGAAATCGTCATCAATACACCGGCTCCGGCATTGACGCATGCAATCGCAAATGCAACAGGTCTGTGGTTCCGTGAACTTCCGATTACAAGTGAACAGATTGCAATGGGAATTATGGAAAATGAAAATTAAACTGATTTATCTGGCGGCTGGAAACAGCCGCCGTTTTAACAGCCAAAGGATGCAAAATACAGAACCGCCACAATCAGAAGCAGAGAACAAACTGCTTTATCTGTTGGATGAAAAGCCGATGTTCCGCTATTTATTCGACCGTCTGTTAAAAGTCTGTCAAAGGCATCCGGAATGGGAAATGATTGTGGTAACACAGTATCCGGAGATTGAGCATCAGGTAAAAGCACTTCAGGAAAACGAGCAGCAAGGTGAACGTTTCCCGGTAAAAACAGTGATTTCAAAAGACAGCTATAAAGGAGCAGCCTATTCGGTAAAAGCAGGGATCCGTGCGGCAGGAGATGCTGATGCCTATGCATTTTTTGTGGCGGATCAGCCTTATTTTACAGAAGAAAGCGTGGAAGGATTCCTGGAAAAGATGGAGCGGGAGGCAAAAGTTGTACCGGGATGTGTGACCTGGAATGGACAGGAAGGCAATCCGGTCTGGTTTCCGGCAAAGTACGGGAAAGAACTTCTGGAACTGGAAGGAGATGCCGGAGGAAGAAAGGTGTTCCGCAGATACCGGGAAAAAGCAGTATTTTACGAGGTGAGCCTGGAAAAAGAGCTGGAAGATATTGATTATATGCCGGAAATAGAAAAAATGCGGATAACAGAAGGAGGAACAGAGAAAACTTTCCATGTATATGTCATCGAAAATGGAAAGCTTCAAAGGAAAGAGTCTCTGCTTATGGCACTTGGACTTACGGAGCAGATGGTACCGAGAATTGCTGCCGTGGGTGCGGGAGGTAAGACTTCTCTTTTGAAACAGCTGCTCGCTGAATACCAAGAGAAGGGTGCCCTCCCGGTTCTGGTGACTACAACCCATATGAAAAAAGAGACTGCCCCTTATTTTGTAATGGAGGATTCTATCGAAAAAATTCTGGAAGTGCATAAAAGAGAAGGCATGGTGATCGCCGGTCTGGATGCAGGAGGAGGCAGGATCAAAAGCCTTTCTGTACCGGTAATGGAAAAGATCTGGGAGCTTCCTGCGCCGGTTCTTGTGGAAGCGGATGGTGCACGGATGCTTCCGGCGAAAGTGCCGGGGGAGAAAGAACCGGTTATTCCAAAGCAGATCCAGATAGTCCTTTCTGTATATGGACTCGATGCCATCGGACAAAGGATAAAAGACTGCTGTTTCCGGCCTGAGCTTGTGGCACAGGTACTTGGAAAAGCAGTGGAAGAGGTTCTGACGGAGGAGGATCTGGCAGGGCTGGCTGTTTCGGCAAAAGGTGGGAAAAAGAATGTCCTGCCGGAAATGGATTTCTATATTGTACTAAACAAAGCAGATGACGAAAAACGTCTGAAAATGGCAGAGAGAATCGCCTTAAGAGTAGAACGGGATTCTGGTGAAAAAGTACGGATTACATCGTTTCGTTAATATTTTGGAAAAATAAAGCAATTGTGTGTTGAAAAACGGAACATTGCCGAATTGTCATTGAAAACTATTCGTGCTATCATAGATACGATAGCTTTGACAACGAAAGTTGTAAGTGGGTAGAGAAGGAGGCAAAAAAGTGAGTACGAAGAATAGTAATACTTCACAGGAACTATTTAACCTTAACGGAAAACCATCCTTTGGTCAGGCACTTCCGCTGGCATTCCAGCATGTAGTGGCGATGATCATTGGCTGTGTTGCACCGGCGATCATTCTTGCTGGTGTGTCCGGACTTTCAGAATCAGATACGGTTGTCCTGATTCAGGCATCTCTTGCAATGTCAGCGATTTCGACATTCATCCAGCTTTTTCCGTTTATCAAATTTAAGTCTTATCAGATAGGAGCCGGGCTTCCGGTTATTATGGGAATCAGCTTTGCGTATGTGCCGATCATGCAGTCAATTGCACAGGATGCAGATGTTGGAACAATACTTGGTGCACAGATCGTGGGCGGTATTGTTGCGATTATTGTAGGAATATTTATCAAGCAGATCCGTCATCTTTTCCCGCCACTGGTTACGGGAACGGTTGTATTTGCAATCGGACTTTCGCTGTATCCGACCGCAGTCAATTATATGGCAGGTGGAGCAGGAAGTGCGGATTATGGTTCATGGCAGAACTGGCTTGTTGCGATCATCACACTGGTAGTCGTAACAGGACTGAATCATTTTGGAAAGGGCTTTTTAAAGCTTTCTTCCGTTCTGATCGGAATCATAGTTGGATATGTAGTTGCGCTTGGCTTTGGAATGGTGGATTTTTCTTCCGTATTAACGGCAAAATGGGTACAGTTTCCACAGCCGATGCATTTCGGAATTAAATTCGAGCCATCCTCATGTGTTGCGATTGCGGTATTGTTCGCAATCAGCTCTATTCAGGCAATCGGAGACTTTTCAGCAACGACGACCGGAGGAATGGACCGTATGCCGACGGATGAGGAATTAAGCGGTGGTATCATTGGTTATGGAGTCAGCAATATTGTCTGCGCATTTTTCAGCGGACTCCCGACAGCAACCTACAGTCAGAATGTCGGAATCGTAAGTTCTACGAAAGTAGTAGCAAAGAGAGTATTTGGAATTGCAGCGATGATCATGCTGGTTGCAGGAATCATGCCAAAGATCGCATACATTCTTCTAACTATTCCGTCATGTGTGCTTGGAGGCGCAACAATCTCTGTATTTGCAATGATTTCCATGACGGGTATCAAACTGATCAATAATTCAAAGATGAATTATAGAAATACATCCATCGTAGGACTTGCCATTGCACTTGGAATGGGTGTGACACAGGCAAATGCAGCACTTGCACAGCTCCCCGCATGGGTAACAACCATTTTCGGTAAATCACCGGTTGCACTGTCTACTCTGGTTGCAGTGTTCCTGAATCTGGTTTTACCAAAGGAGAAAGAAGAGTAAATGAAGATCCTGATAAGAGGAGCCGGGGATCTTGCCACAGGAATTGCGACAGAGCTGTGGGAAAGAGGACATCAGATCCTGATGACGGATGTTGCCATCCCACTCACCGTCAGACGTGAGGTGGCATTTTCAAGAGCGGTGTACGAAGAACATGCAGTGGTAGAAGGAATAGAAGCAGTTCTTGCCGAAAATTTTGAAGAAGCAGAAACAATTATGGCAACGCGGAAAATTGCTGTCATGGTGGATGAAAAAGCAGAAGTGCGGAAAGAATATCTGCCGGATGTACTGGTTGACGGGATCATGGCAAAAAAGAATCTTGGGACCCGGATCAGTGACGCTCCTCTTGTTATCGGTATCGGACCGGGCTTTACGGCAGCCGGAGACTGCCATTTTGTGATTGAAACGCAAAGAGGTGAGCATCTGGGCGAGGTGATCCGCGAGGGAAGTGCAATCCCCAACACCGGAATTCCGGGAAATATTGGCGGCTATACGGTGGAACGCCTTTTAAAGGCATCCGCAGACGGAATCATGCATCCGGTCGCGAGAATTGGTGATGTGGTGAAAAAAGGGCAGATTGTTGCAAGGTGCGGAGATGAACCTGTCTATGCGAGGCTCCACGGGATTGTCCGTGGGATGCTCCAGGAAGGTGTACCGGTCAAAAAAGGATTGAAGATCGGAGATGTGGATGCAAGGATAGAGGGAAAACTTTGTTATACGATTTCGGATAAAGCACGAAAGATCGGAAACGGAGTTGCGGAAGCAATCGATCTTGTCTATAAAACAAAATAAAAAGTTGTCTGGACAACTTATTTATCCATCCTTTTTATGGTAAAATATAAAAAGGTTTGGGCAGAATACCTGCCGCAGTGACGGCAGGTATTTTTATGCCATAATCCATATAAAGTGAGGAACAAAAAATGAAACTGGTAAGAACAGAAGATGCAGTGGGGCAGGTGCTGTGCCATGACATTACACAGATTATTCCGGGAGTTGTAAAGGATGCTGTTTTCCGGAAGGGACATATTGTTACCGAAGAAGACATTCCGGTACTTTTATCTGTGGGAAAAGAGAATCTTTATATCTGGGAAAAACAGGAAGGTATGCTTCATGAAAATGAGGCGGCTGAGATCTTGCGTCAGATCTGTCAGGGTGAGCATATGCATCCTTCCGAAGTGAAGGAAGGAAAAATCGAACTGATCGCCGACTGTGAAGGGGTATTGAAGATCAATACCGAAAAGCTGAATGCGGTGAACAGTCTTGGTGAGATGATGATTGCATCCAGACATGGAAATTTTCCGGTGAAAACCGGAGATAAGATTGCAGGAACAAGGATCATTCCGCTTGTGATCGAAGAAGAAAAGATGCAGAAGGCCTGTGAAGTGGCAGGAAAAGAACCGATTTTCCGGATTCTTCCGTACCAGAAGAAAAAAGCGGGAATCGTAACGACGGGAAGCGAAGTGTATTATCACCGGATCGAGGATAAATTTACTCCGGTTGTGATCGAAAAACTGAAAGAATGTGGCGTTACAGAGGTGAAGCAGATCCAGTGCAACGATGATCATGAGATGATCACGGAAGCAATCCAGACTCTGATCGAGGATGGTTCTGACCTGATCGTCTGTACCGGTGGAATGAGTGTAGATCCGGATGACAGGACTCCGCTTGCGATCAAAAATGCCTGTACGGAAGTGGTGACTTATGGGGCACCGGTTCTTCCGGGAGCCATGTTTATGCTTGCTTATTGTGAAAAAGAAGGCAGACAGATTCCGGTCATGGGTCTTCCGGGATGCGTGATGTATGCAAAACGGACGATTTTTGATCTGGTTCTTCCGAGGATTATGTGTGATGAAAAGCTGCATGAAAAAGATTTCCGGCTTCTTGGACAGGGAGGACTTTGTCTGTCCTGTCCGGTGTGTACTTTTCCAAACTGTGGATTTGGAAAAGGAGGATATTAAAATCATGAGAAAGAATAACTTATTTAAGAAAACAGTGGCAGCAGGTCTGGTTCTGCTGATGACAGCATCACTTGCTGCATGTGACGGTAAAAAGACCGACACAAAAACAGAAGACAAAAAGACAGAAACAAAGGCTGACAAAGAAGAGGATGTAGAGCTTCAGGTATTTATCGCAGCCAGCCTGAATACGGCAATGACAGATATTGCAGAGCGTTATGAAAAAGAGCATCCGAATGTGAAGATCGTCTACAATGCAGACAGCTCAGGAACTCTGCTGACACAGATCGAAGAAGGATATGAGTGTGATCTGTTCTTCTCTGCAGCACAGAAACAGATGGATCAGCTTGAGGCTGACGGACTGGTAGTAGAAGGAACCCGCCATAATGTAGTGAACAATCAGGTAGTCGTTATCACATTAAAGGACAGTGATACAGCAGTAACCGGGCTTGAAAACTTAAATGAGGCAAAGAGCATTGCACTTGCAGGCGGAAGTGTACCAGTTGGAAAATACACCCGTCAGGCGTTGATGAATCTCGGAATTCTGGACAAAGTAGACGATGCGTCTACCATCACAACAGAACAGGTTTCTGAAGCTCTTGGTGGAGCAGAAATCAGTGAGCAGGCAAATGTAAGCAAGGTGCTGATCGCCGTTACAGAGGGTGCATGCGAAGTTGGAACAACTTATTATTCTGATACATACGGATATGAGGATCAGATCAAGATCCTTCAGACAGTAAGCTATGATCTGACAGGTAACGTGATTTATCCGATCTGCCGTGTGGAAAATAAAGAGGCAGATGATGCAAAGAAAAAAGCAGCCGATGATTTCTTTGCATATGTAACATCCGATGACGCAAAGAAGATCTTTGACAGCTACTATTTCGATACAAACGTAGAGTAAAAGAGGAACGATATGGAAGAAATAAGACAGATCCTTGCAGGACTTGACTGGAGTCCGCTTTTCATTTCAATCAAAACAGGAATCGCAGCAACGATTGTGTCATTCTTCCTGGGAATATGGGCAGCAAGAAAGGTGCTGAAAGCGAAGACGGGTCTCAGGGCTGTGCTGGATGGGATTCTGACACTGCCGCTGGTGCTTCCGCCGACGGTTGCAGGATTTTTCCTGCTGCTCATTTTCAGTACGAGAAGAACCGTTGGATCGTATCTTTATACGACATTTGATATCAAGATCGTACAGTCCTGGGCAGGATGCGTGATCGCGGCAACTGTGATAGCATTTCCACTGATGTACCGGAATGCAAGAGCAGCATTTGAACAGGTGGATGTGAACCTGATCTATGCGGCGCAGACGCTCGGTATGCCGGAATGGAAGATTTTCTGGAGGGTGATCATGCCGGCGGCAGGTCCTGGAGTTGCATCCGGTACAATTCTTGCATTTGCAAGAGCGCTTGGAGAATACGGTGCGACCTCCATGCTTGCGGGCAATATTCCAGGAAAGACGGCAACCATTTCCCAGAGGATTGCAATGGTCATCCAGGACGGTGATTATCAGACGGCAGGCGTGTGGGTCGGAATTGTAATCCTGATCGCATTCGGAATAGTAGTACTTATGAATCTGGCATTTGGAAAGGGAATGAAACATACAAAGCAATGGTAGAACTAGAGATAAAAAAAAAGTATGAAAAATTCAGGCTGGATGTTGCCTTTAAAAGTGAAAAAAAGCGGATCGGAATCCTGGGCGCTTCCGGATGTGGGAAAAGCCTGACCTTGAAAAGTATTGCCGGGATCGAAAGACCGGAAAAAGGGCGGATCGTGATTGACGGAGTTACCCTTTTTGATGCCGGAAAAAAGATTTTTCTGAAGCCACAAAAAAGGAAAGTCGGTTATCTTTTTCAGAATTATGCGTTGTTTCCGAACATGACCGTGGAGCAGAATATCGGGATTGGATTTACCGGAAACAAAGAAGATAAGCAGAAAATGGTAGAACAGCTGATCCATCATTTCCAGCTGGACGGACTGGAAAAGCTTTATCCGTCAAAGCTTTCCGGCGGACAGCAGCAGAGAACGGCACTGGCACGGATTATGGCATATGAACCGGACGTGATCCTTCTGGATGAACCATTTTCGGCACTGGATGCGTATCTTCGGGAGCGGATGCTGACCGAGCTGATGGAAATGCTGAGTGATTATGAAGGTACGGTGATCATGGTGTCCCACAGCAGGGATGAAATCTACAGCTTCAGTGAAGAGGTTCTGGTAATTGAAGATGGACATGGAATCCGCCTGGGTCCGGTAAAAGAAGTATTTAATGCACCGCGCTATAAGACAGCGGCAAGACTTACCGGATGTAAAAATATTGCAGATGCTTACCGGATGGATGCGCAGACGGTGTATGTGAAAGACTGGGATGTGCAGCTGATTTTTAAAGGACGCAGTGTGCCGGAGAATGTGAAGGCAATCGGAATCCGAGCTCATGATCTGATTCCGGTGTATGGAACGATATCCGGGGCTATGCTGAAAGTTAAAGAATGGAAAAGTGTGGATTATCCATTTGAACGAAAATATTTTATCCAATGCGAGTCGGGATGTGAGGACTTCTGCTGGTTTGTCCAAAGAGAGATTTCTGCCACTCTGGAAGAAAAAGGAATGCCGGATGCACTCGCATTTCCGGAAGAAAAAGTGCTGTTCCTTGAAGGATAGCGTGGCAGATGCTATAATGGACAAATAGAGAAAACGGGCAGAAGGTGGCAGCATAAATGCAGAAAGAACAAGACAGGGAAGCGATTTACCGGAGCATTTTCTTCTGTGATATGGATCGGAAGAAGGCGGATGTGATCATTAACCGGTTAGGCGGCAGAACCGTAACCTATGACAAGGGCGAAATCATCATAAGAGAAAGAGAAAAACTGAACAATATCGGAATCCTGCTTGACGGGGTACTCTGTAAAGTGCAGTATTACCGGGATGGAACCGAACAGCTGGTCCAGAAGCTTGTCAGCTCGTTTGTTGTGGGAGTGGAGATTGCGGTCAGTGAAAAAAAGACGAGTCCTTATGATGTTTATGCATCGGAACAGGCACACATTTTCTGGTTTCCTGTACGGGCGATGGAAGAAGAGGGCGTTCTGGATCTGCGTGAGAGGATTGAGTTTTACAAGAAAACGGTTCATTTCCTTGCAAATGAAGATATCCGCAAGTACAGGAAGATTGAATTGCTGTCGATCAGAGGAATCCGGGAAAGAATCGAGCAGTATCTGAGAATTCAGCAAAGCCGCCATAAAAGCAATGCCTTTGATATTGAATTTAACAGAGAACAGATGGCAAATTATCTGGGGATCAACCGGAGTGTGCTGTCACATGAGTTGAAAAAAATGGAAAAAGAGGGAATTTTGAAGGTCAGAAAGAATCATTTTGAGCTGGCTGATAAAGAATAAAACAGAATTTCTGCTGAAAATATCGAAAAGTGGTTGGTTTTTATCAGAAGATAGTTTATAATGAAAAAAGGATTAGGCGGCAAGGAGGTTCTTTATGGCATCGTCAAAAAATTATACAGAAGTTTTGATAGGCGGCAAAGTATTCACCCTGAGCGGATTTGAAAGCGAAGATTATCTGCAGAAGGTATCCACTTATCTGAACCATAAAATCGAGGAATGTACAAGCAGCGATGGATATCGTAAGCAGAGTGCGGAAGCCAGAAGTGTGCTTCTTGCTTTAAATATAGCAGATGATTATTTTAAAGCCAAGAAACAGGGCGGCGCATTAGAAAGCGACATCGAGGCAAAAGACAAAGAGATGTACGATTTAAAGCATGAACTGATCTCAGTACAGATCAAGTATGAGAATGCTGAAAAAGCACTGGATAAACTCAAGGCAGAGAACCAGGAACTTCAGATGAAGATCGTACAGCTTGAAACAGAAATGAAAAATCACCGTACAAAATAGACTGTCCTGAGGCAGTCTATTTTTGATACTCCGGTATACAAAGAGAAATGTCTGCAACACAGGGACTTTGTATACAGGTTATTTAAAGATAGAGGAGTTATATGAAAGACAGAGTTGAAATCCTTGCACCGGCAGGGAGTATGGAGTGCCTGAAAGCGGCAATTGCAGCAGGAGCTGATGCGGTATATACAGGGGGAGCCCTTTTCGGGGCACGTGCTTATGCACATAACCTGACGGAGGAAGAACTTTTAGAGGCAATTGATTATGTGCATTTGCATGGAAGAAGACTGTATCTGACCGTGAATACACTGATCAAAGACCGTGAGATGGAAAAACAGATGTATGATTACCTGCTCCCTTATTACCGGCAGGGGCTGGATGCGGTGATCGTGCAGGATATTGGACTCTTCCGTTTTATCCGGAAGCATTTTCCAGATCTTCCGATCCACGCAAGTACCCAGATGACGCTTACGGGAGTGGATGGGGCGAAGTTTCTGGAAAAGGAAGGTGCACAGCGGATTGTTACATCCAGAGAACTGAGTATGGCAGAGGTGAAGAAGATTGCCGATGAGACAGAGCTCGAGATTGAAAGCTTTGTACATGGTGCACTCTGCTATTGCTATTCCGGTCAGTGCCTGTTCAGCAGTTTTATCGGCGGCAGAAGTGGCAACCGTGGACAGTGCGCACAGCCGTGCAGACTGCTTTACCGGACACCGGAAGCAAAGAGACCACAGTATCTGCTGAGTCTTAAGGATATCTGTACATTGGAACTGATCCCGGAGATGATCGAGAGCGGGATTTATTCCTTCAAGATTGAAGGCCGGATGAAGAAGCCGGAGTATGCGGCAGCAGTCGCTTTCCAGTACCGGAAATATGCCGATCTTTATCTGAAATATTACGAAGAATGTCCGGCAGAAGAGGATCCGGCAGCGTATGCGATGAAGAAATACCGTGTCCGCGAGGAGGATCGGCAGATGCTGCTGGATCTCTATAACCGTGGCGGTTTCCATACGGGTTATTATCATACACAGAATGGACGGGAGATGATTTCCTTAAACCGTCCGAACCATGCAGGAGTGCCGGCAGTAAAGGTACTTGCTAAAAAAGGCAGAAATGTGACTGCAAAAGCACTGACAGACCTGTATCCGCAGGATATTATTGAACTCCCGATGCGCAAAGGCAGGGAAAAAGCAGATAATTATACCTGTAAGGATGCAGTCAAAAAAGGAATGAATGTGCAGATCCCGGTATTTGCAGATACCCCGTTCAAGAGGGATGAAATCTGGATGCGTACAAGAAACAGCACATTGATTGACACGCTGCGTGAAGAATTTGTAAATGGAAAAATAAAAGAACGGATCTGCGGAACTTTCCGGCTGTATCCGCAGGAAAAGGCAACGCTTACGGTGAAGTGCCGGGATGCCGAGATTACGGTTGCCGGTGAAAAAGCACAGGAAGCACTGAGCCAGCCGATGAGCAGAGAGCGGATTGAAAAGCAGCTGCGCAAGACGGGAAATACGGAATTTGAATTTTCCTTTTTAAAGGCCGAGATCGGAGAAAAAGTATTTCTTCCGATGCAGAGCCTGAACGAACTTCGAAGGGAAGCACTGGAGACGCTGGAAAAAGTGATCTGTGAGAAATACAGAAGAAGTGGTGAAGTGAAAGATCCGGAAGAAGATAAGACAGAGCTTTCAATGGAAGAAGAGATACTTTCCGGATGGACGGCATCGGTAAGAACCGCAGAACAGATGGAAGTGATTCTGGAAGAAGAAGCAATCGGAAGAATCTATGCGGATTGTACCATGTTCCCTCGCATCTGGGAGAAGGACAGCTATGTGGAGTGGATTACAAAAGTACATGCAGCAGGGAAAGAAATTTATCTGGTCATGCCGTATATTTTCCGGGAAAGAACCCGAAAACAGTATGAAGCTGCATATAACCGGATATTCGGAGCCGGATGGGACGGCATTCTGATCGCCAATTATGAAAGTTTTGCGTTTCTGAAAGAGCATGGTTATACCGGAAGGATTATGACCGATTACAATCTGTATGAATTTAATCAGGAAAGCAGGAAATTCTGGAAGGAAAAGGGAGTTTTTGAATTTACAGCGCCCGTGGAACTGACAGAAAGAGAACTCCAGGATCTCCGGGTAAAGGATGGAGAAGTGATCGTATATGGTTATCTTCCGATGATGATATCTGCAGGATGTATTCAGAAAACGACCAGAGGATGTCTGAAAAAATCCGGACAGACGACAATAACTGACAGATATCGTAATCCATTTGTGGTAAAAAATGAATGTGATTACTGTTATAATATCCTTTACAATTATGTACCATTATATCTGGGAGACCGGATGGAAGAGGTATATCAGATCGGTCCTGGGCGGATCCGACTGATGTTTACTACTGAAAGGCAGCAGGAGGTAAGGCAGATTTTAAGTGCGTATTTTGAAGGAAAAGAGCTTCCGGAGGGAACGTACACCAGGGGACACTGGAAAAGAGGAATAAAGTAGGTGGAATTTTGATCAATATAATTGTAGAGCTGTCAAAATATCTGATGATAGCCCTGATGCTGGTCTATACATTTGAATGTTTTGCAGTATTTAATTACACAGATGAGTATACACAGAGAAGTATTTTCAGAAAGCAGAATGTGCTGATGTTTCTACTTCATATGATTGCATTTCTGGTGATGTATCTGCAGACAAATGAAACAAAAATGATCGGATTTTACGGGATGCAGGTGGTACTGTTTCTGGCGATCATTTTGCTGTATACAATAATTTACCCGCGGGTGTCGCGGCTGGTTGTAAATAATATGTGTATGCTGATGGCAATCGGCTTTATTATGATCACCAGACTTTCGTATTCGCTTGCGGTAAAGCAGTTTCTCATTGTCAGTGCATCTGTAGCGATAAGTCTTGTGATCCCGGTCATCATCCGGAAGGTAAAAGCTCTGTCAGAATGGAAAATATTCTATGCAATTGCAGGTGTTGTAATGCTTGGGGTCGTTATCATTGTAGGACGTGTGACTGGAGGAGCGATACTGAATGTTGCAATCGGAGGTTTTACCCTTCAGCCATCTGAGCTTGTGAAGATCATTTTTGTATTTTTCGTTGCGGCGAGTCTGAAGACTGATACTTCATTTAAGAATATTGTGATCACAACGGCAGTGGCAGCAATGCATGTGCTGATCTTGGTTGTATCAAAAGACCTTGGTGCGGCGCTGATCATTTTTGCTGTATATCTGGTGATGCTCTATGTGGCAAGCAGACAGCCACTTTATGTACTTGTCGGACTGATTGCAGGAAGTGGGGCATCAGTTGTGGCATATAAATTATTTAACCACGTCCGTGTGCGTGTACTGGTATGGAAGAATCCATTTATCGTTTACAATGAAGGTGGTTATCAGGTGGCACAATCCTTGATGGCGATCGGCACAGGAAGCTGGTTTGGAATGGGACTTTTTCAAGGGGCGGCAGATCAGATACCTGTTGCAGAGTCAGATTTCATTTTTTCGGCAATTGCGGAGGAAATGGGACTGATTTTTGCACTTGGTCTGATCCTGGTATGTGTCAGTGTTTATATGATGTTTCTGAATATTGCGATGCAGCTTCGGGACAGCTTTTATAAACTGGTGGCACTGGGACTTGGAACCTGTTATATTTTTCAGATATTTCTGACGATCGGAGGTGTGACAAAGTTCATTCCGTCTACCGGAGTGACACTTCCGCTGGTAAGCTACGGTGGAACCTCCGTCCTCAGTACGATCATTATGTTTGCGATCATTCAGGGACTGTATGTATTAAGAGAAGACGAGGAAGAAGACATTGAAAGAAAAAAATTACAGAGAAGACGAAATTCCAGATCTGGATCAGCAGCTGGAGAGCCTGCCAGACGAGAGCGGGTATCACGACCAAAAGAAGAAGGCAGAAGGGAAAAGCCGCAGCAGACGAACGGATGGCGAACCGAAGAAAAAGGTCGAACGCAGCCGCCTAAAAAACGGACAGCGGCGTCCGAAAGAAGCACAGGCAGAAAGAAGCGGAGCCAGTAAGAAAAAAGAGAAGCAGATGACCAATAAAGAACTGACGAGAGTTACTTATATTTTTGTAACACTGTTTTTGGTACTGATGGGATATCTGGTTTATTTTAATGTGGTAAAAAGTAAAGAGGTTGTCAACAGCACGTACAATATCCGTCAGGATCTTCTTGCGGACCGTGTGCTGCGTGGCAGTATTACAGATAAAAATGGAGAAGTGCTTGCACAGACTGTGACAAATGACGATGGATCGGAAACACGGGAATATCCGGAAGGAGAAGTGTTTGCACATGTTGTCGGATATGCCGCAAAAGGAAAATCCGGACTGGAATCCTCACAGAATTTTAATCTTCTGACTTCAAATGCCTTTTTCCTGGAAAAGCTGGCGAATGAATTTAAAGACCAGAAGAATACGGGAGATACGGTGGTCACAACCTTGGATGCGAACCTGCAGAATGCAGCATATAATGCACTGGGAGATAACAAAGGTGCAGTTGTCGTGATGGAGCCAAGTACAGGGAAGATCCTGGCAATGGTATCGAAGCCGTCTTTTGATCCGAATAATGTTTCGGAAAACTGGGATGCATTGAACAATGACGAGAACAGTTCGCTTCTTAACAGGGCTACACTTGGACAGTATACACCGGGGTCGACATTCAAGCTGGTGACAACACTTGCTTTTATGCGGCAGAATCCAGATTATAATAATTATTCGTTTGAATGTAACGGAGAATTTTCACAGAATGGGGCGACGATCCACTGTTATAACAGCACTGCCCATGGGGAAGAGAATCTGACGGATTCGGTTGCAAATTCCTGCAATTCTTCGTTTTCAAATATCGGGCTGCAGCTGGATAAGGCAGAATGGAGAAAGACTGCCAAACAGATGCTGTTTAACAGCAAGCTTCCGGGTGATGTGAAATATAATGAAAGCAGTTTCCGCCTGAAAACAGATGCAGGAGATGCAGATACGATGATGACTGCAATTGGTCAGGGAGAGACACAGGTCAGTCCGTACCATATGGCGATGCTCGTTTCGGCGATCGCAAATGGTGGAAAGCTGATGAAGCCGTATCTGGTGGACAAGATTACAAATTATGCAGGCACAACGGTGAAAAAATATATGCCGGAAAGCTACAAAGAGCTGATGACATCATCTGAAGCTGCACAGCTTACGGAATACATGAAGGCGGTTGTGGATTATGGTACCGGAGCTGCGCTTTCAGGTGCGTCTTATACAGTGGCAGGAAAAACCGGAACTGCTGAGGTCAGTGAAGATGGAAATACAGTACATTCCTGGTTTGTCGGATTTTCCAATGTGGATAATCCGGAGCTGGCGATCAGCGTCTGTGTCGAGGATGCGGATACGGCGACCATTACTGGTGTCAGTGTCGCAAAGCAGGTGTTTGATTCTTACTATAATAATTAAAGGTCAAGGTGACAGCGCACATGAGGTTTTACAAAAATCTTTATGTCAGCGAGAGCATGACAAAAAAGAAAGAAAAAGTGATTGCAAAACTGAATAAAAAAAAATATCCGTTAAATACTTATGTGATCGCGCTGATCGAAGAAGGGGAAAATCAGCTGGAATTTTATTCGACGTTGATGTTCCGACAGGGAAGTGTGATTGATGATGATATTTTCGTTGTCGGCATAGCGGGTGGATATGATGATGCACTGTATCTGGTAGAAGAGATCGCGAAGGAAGTTTATGAAAAAACAGGGGATCTGGATATCCGGTCCTACATCAGAGAGCGGGAGAGGGAAGAAGCATGATTCTACATATCATTGGATTGATTTTGAAGATTATCGGAATAATTCTTCTGGTGATTCTTGGAATCCTGCTACTTGTGATCGGTGTCCTTCTCTTTGTACCGCTGAGGTATGAACTGCGTGCCGAGTTTCCGGGGAAGCTGGAAGATGCAGAGGGGAATCTTAAGATTTCATGGCTGCTTCATCTGATTGCAGGAAGAGTGGAGTATCGGAACGGCGATGTGAAATGGCAGGGGCGGATTGCCTGGAAGAAGTTGGGAGATGTTCTGGAAGCGGAAGATAAACCGGTGAGAAAGAAGGAGAAAAAGCCGGATGGCGGAAAAAAAGCCGGTGCGGAGAAGGCCAGTGAGAGAACGGCAGAAAGAAATGATGCGGCAGATGTAAAGAAGCCGCAGACGCTGCCGGAAAAGAGAGCCGAAAGCGGAACGTATGCAAAGCCAGAGCATGCGGACGTGAAAGATGAGAAGTCCAAAACAGAAACACAGGGAAGTCCTGACACGAAGGTGAAAACATTTTCAGAAAAAAAAGAAGAGAATGCTACACCGGAAAAGGAAAGTGAATCCAGAGAAAAAAAGGATGTTCATGACGAGAGAGGATCCGGAAAGGCTCACAAAACTCCACGAAAGCGGAAGAAACCGGTCAAAGCATTTGGAAAACTGATCCGGAAGCTCAGCCAGAAGCTTCGTGAGATCCTGGAAAAGATCAAATGTACATGGAAGAATTTATGTGATAAAATAAAAAATATCGCAGATAAAAAAGATAAAATTCTGGAGTTTCTGGAACAGGAAAATCATAAAGCAGCTTTTGCACGTGGCAAAAAGGAACTGGTCTGGGTGAAGCGTTTTCTGAAGCCGAAAAAGCTTCGCGTAAAACTGCATTTCGGTTTTGAAGATCCTTACCATACCGGACAGGTACTGGCACTTTGTGGAATGTTTTATGCATTTATCGGAGAAAATATGGATCTGGAACCGGATTTTGAAAAGCGGGTACTGGAAGGTTCCGTTTATGTAAAAGGAAGACTAAGAACAGTTCATATGGCAGTATTTGCAGCAAAGATGCTGCTGGATAAGAATATCCGCAGCACTTACCATGATATCAGGGAGTTTAAATGGTAAAGCATTCGATAGAAAATAACAGGAGGAATCGAAAAAATGGCAGTAGATAATCAGTTTAAAGAGACAGTAGATGCATTGTTTAAGGGGATGAACGGTGTGGTATCATCCAAAACCGTTGTAGGAGATGCAATCCACATCGGAGATACGATCATTCTTCCGCTTGTTGATGTATCTTTTGCAATCGGAGCAGGGGCATTTCATGCGGACAAAAAGGACAGAGGAGCCGGCGGACTCGGCGGAAAGATGATTCCGAGTGCGGTGCTTGTGATCCAGAACGGAACAACCAGACTGGTCAACATCAAGAATCAGGATACCATGACCAAGATTCTGGATATGGTCCCGGATGTGATCGACCGTTTTAAATCCCCATCTGAGGATAAAATGACCGAAGAGGATGTGGCAGATCTGTTAAATGAAGCAGATTCTCCGGAAAATCAGGAATAGACGTAGGTTTCTGGCATATATTTATTGTAAAAGAGGAAAAAGCAGGAACGAAGATGAAACGGGTATTTGGTTTTGCACTGTTTTTTGTGGCACTTGGTATGGTGATCATGATGTTTATTCCGAGCATATTTATCGGAATTCTGATCGTTCTGCTGTGCCTCCTTGTCGGATATCAGCTTTTTTGCTGTTGATTTTGAAAAAATATGAGAACCTGCAGGGGAAACCCTGAAAAAAGCCTTGCGTATGCAGGGCTTTTGTGATACAATGCTAACGTTGCAAAAAAACACGTGTGTGGTTTATCCCGGTGGTGCCAAAGCTGACAAGCATGGTTCGCGGACATAAGCACACGGAAGTAAAAAACCAATGGAGGAAAGAAACATGAGCGTTATTTCAATGAAACAACTTTTAGAAGCAGGTGTTCATTTCGGACATCAGACAAGAAGATGGAACCCTAAGATGGCAGAGTACATCTACACAGAAAGAAATGGTATCTACATCATCGACCTTCAGAAATCTGTAGGAAAAGTAGATGAAGCTTACCAGGCAGTATCTGACATCGCAGCAGAAGGTGGAAAGATTCTTTTCGTAGGAACAAAGAAACAGGCTCAGGATGCTATCAAGACAGAAGCAGAACGTTGCGGAATGTACTATGTTAACGAAAGATGGCTTGGAGGAATGCTTACAAACTTCAAGACAATCCAGAGCAGAATCGCTCGTCTGAAAGAAATCGAAGCTATGTCAGAAGACGGAACATTCGATGTACTGCCGAAGAAAGAAGTTATCGAAATCAAGAAAGAATGGGAAAAGCTTGAAAAGAACCTTGGCGGAATCAAAGAAATGAAGAGAATCCCGGATGCTATCTTTGTAGTAGATCCTAAGAAAGAAAGAATCTGTGTTCAGGAAGCTCACACACTTGGAATCCCGCTGATCGGTATTGCTGATACAAACTGTGATCCGGAAGAACTTGATTATGTAATTCCAGGAAACGATGATGCTATCAGAGCTGTAAAACTTATCGTATCTAAGATGGCTGATGCTGTAATCGAAGCAAACCAGGGCGAAGCAGAAGAAGTTTACGAAGGCGAAGACGTAGAAACAGCTGAAGAAACAACAGAAGAATAATTCGAACAATCCAAAAGATCATATTGAAAGATGGAGGAAAAAATCATGGCAATCACAGCAAGCATGGTAAAAGAATTAAGAGAAATGACAGGCGCTGGTATGATGGACTGCAAAAAAGCTCTGAACGAATCTAACGGAGATATGGATGCAGCAATCGAATACCTCAGAAAGAACGGCGAAGCTAAGGCTGTTAAGAAAGCCGGACGTATCGCAGCTGAAGGTATTGTTATGGCAGACGTTAAAGAAGATAAGACAGCAGCTATCGTAGAAGTTAACTCTGAGACAGACTTCGTTGCTAAGAACGCTGATTTCCAGGCATTCGTAAAAGCAGTTGTTAATCAGGCACTTACTACAAAAGCTACAGATATGGAAGGATTCATGGCTGAAGCTTGGAACGAAGATGCTTCTAAGACAGTTAACGATGCACTTACAGAAAAGATTTCTGTAATCGGAGAAAAGCTCAGCATCAGAAGATTCGAAAAGATCGTTACAGATGGTTGTGTAGTATCTTACATCCACGGTGGCGGACGTATCGGTGTTCTTGTAGAAGCTGATACAGCAGTTGTTAACGACGCTGTTAAAGAAGCTCTGAAAAACGTAGCTATGCAGGTAGCAGCTTTAAATGCTAAGTATGTAAGCCAGGCAGACGTAGATGCTGATTACATCGCACATGAGAAAGAAATTCTTCTTGCTCAGATCATGAACGACCCGAAAGAATCTCAGAAACCGGAAAAGGTTATCCAGGGAATGATTTCCGGACGTATCAACAAAGAGATGAAGGAAATCTGTCTGTTAGATCAGGTATATGTAAAAGCTGAAGACGGAAAACAGTCTGTAGCTAAGTACCTTGACGAAGTTGGAAAAGCTAACGGAACAACTATCACTCTGAAGAAATTCGTTCGTTTCGAGACAGGTGAAGGTCTTGAAAAGAAAAATGAAGATTTCGCAGCTGAAGTTGCAGCTCAGATGAACGCATAATCTTACAGTTCGCATAAGAATTTGAACCGTATTATTATCATGTAAATCAACGAAAAACCTTGAATTTCCTATGAAAATGGGATGATTCAAGGTTTTTTTGCGTGTTGGGGAATAAATTTTGACTTATCGTAAATTATCGCTATTTATGCATGGAATTGGGTAAAAGTTGGGGAGTGAGTTGGGGAATTTCAATTCCCCAACTGGCGTGTGAAACTTCGCCTCATTCTTCTGAAATAAGTAGGCGGAGATTGCCTGTTTTATTTTGTTGGGGAGTAGTGTAATTACCCAATATTTCCCCAACTTTTGATGTATGATAGCGTAAGATTCCCCAACTTTTCATAAGCTATCGTGGAAAATAATAAATTGAAATATTAAAAAAGAGAGATTATAATGAGGACACAGATTTTCGATTATTTGCATAAAGAACCATTTAGTAGTAAAAAGGGGAATAGAATTGATTTTATATCATGTAACATTATTTAATAAGCCAACACAGGAAATACTGATTCCACGAATACCAGAAGATACTTCTATAGGGGAAGAAGTTAAAACAAATAGAATATGTTTGGCACCAAGTATTATTCAATGTTTGCGTGCATTGGAGATATATAAGTATTTTCAAGAAGATACGCTAGATGTTAAAGTTTATAAGATAGTCGTTGATGAAAATGATGAACAGTTAATTTCATGGGAACAGTTATATTTAAATGGTTTGGTTGATGATGCTGCACTTACACATGAATATTGGTATAAAAGTAAGCTTATTCCAGTAGAATATAATGAATATAGAATTAGTGAATGTATAAAAAAGAGGTATATTATTATTCCCTCAAAAGAGAAAATGCGGATAAAAGAAATCATAGAAACAATGGGAGTATGTTTTGATAGACTGGAGAAATATAATGCATTTCAAATTATGAATGAATGGCTTCCACGACAATCAGAAACATTTCAAGAGCAAGTAAAAAAGAAATTAACACATAAAGTTGAAGAATATACAGAAGGGTCTGCTGAAATTTATAAGAAAATATTTGGAAATATTCCGGAACGTTTTCGTGAAGAAAAAGATTTTCGAGAAATTGAATATCTTGAAAAATGTAAAATAGAATATATTACATAGCCGATTGATTCAAATTGAAAGTCAGTCGGCTTTTTTCATGCTCATTTTTATACATAGCCAGTCTCGTAAAAAGGATTGGCTATTAAATTTTTCGAGGAAGGAGGAAGCCATATGACTAAGTGTAAAGTAAGCCATTCCATTTACAAC